>ERZ887849.4-NODE-4-length-254856-cov-17.188096_pt1 | contig 254856 bp, 243 predicted proteins | sample MGYA00521267_ERZ887849 | MGnify/ENA primary metagenome ERZ887849 (study PRJEB32303, sample SAMEA104408601) | aquatic metagenome | biome: Brackish water; feature: Pelagic; material: water | place: Baltic Sea | collected 2014-06-06T16:11:00 | depth 2,863 m ...
GCCCTTGCGGTCCCGTTGCTCCATCAATTCCATTAGTTCCTGCTGGTCCTTGCGGTCCCGCCGCCCCTTGTGGTCCTTGCGGTCCCGTCGCACCTGCTGGTCCCGCTGGACCAGGTGCTCCGTCTACGCCATCAATTCCATCAATTCCATTAGTTCCTGCTGGTCCTTGTGGCCCCGCTGGTCCCGTCGCACCTGCTGGTCCCGTCGCACCTGCTGGTCCCGCTGGACCTGGCGCTCCATCTACACCGTCAATTCCATTTGTTCCATTTGTTCCAGCTGGTCCTTGTGGTCCTGCTGGTCCTGTTACACCTACTGGCCCTTGCGGCCCTGCCGGTCCTTGTGGGCCTGGTGTTCCTGCACAAAGGCTTTGCCAGCCTGTACCGGTCACGAAATAATAAAAGCAATCAACATCGGTGTCAAAAACAAGTAAGCCACCAGCAGGGTTAACGATTGCGTTTCTTTGATTGGTGGTCATTCTTGGTACAAGAACACCTTTATCATCGGCTTCCATGTCAAGTACGGAACTTGGATCAGGCGTAGTTGTTCCAATTCCAACGTTGTTTTGTGCAATACTTGTTCCTTGAATAAAGCAAAGAACAACTAGGGCTGCACTGAATTTTAAGTGTTTCATAGTATTCGGTCGTGTAGTTGTGATTAATTGTTGTAAAGTGTTATATGTCCTTGTTTAACGAACTCTTCTGTTCCTGATTTACCTCGAATAATGTAGAAGTAAACTCCATCTTGGCAAGGTTCTCCGTTAAATGTTCCGTCCCAAGAGGTATTTAAATCATCAGATTCGAAGACAGGGTTTCCCCAACGATTTACAATCACGATTGAGTAATCCGTTACTCCTTTCCCTGTCACAGTGTACAGGTCATTCATATTATCGTTATTGGGGGTAAATACGTTCGGAATAATAAGCAGTTCTTCGCTATTTGCTAAAACATAGGGGATATATGCATCTGGGAAATCCCAATTTACTTTTTCAAGACTGCTGTAATTTCCGAGTCCATTTTGATTTGCTGGTCCAATCGAAACCCACAAGTCCTGATTTGCTTTCCAATGTCCAATAGTTCCCCATTCACCGTCATCGATTGGCTTGTATGCAATTCGAAGATCAACATTAGAGTTTCCAGCAACTTGTTCAATAGAATGAAAGAACGAGGTATTTGCTTGTGATATACTATTATCATGTTGTGCTAAAAAATAGCTGTAAGTATCGGCAGAGGTGTTATCAAGACGAACTCTGAATGTGTTATTGGCGTTAGCTTCTGGTCTGATTGATACAGGGCGATAACGTTGTGTTCCATTACTAGATCCAACAGGGAAGTAGTAGTTATTCGTTGAGTTGGTAGACCAAGCTAACATTCCAGGTGGCTCGCTGCTTACAAAGCCCTCATTTCCAAACGTCAAATCATTTAGAATAGCTAGGTTCGTAGTATTGAGAACAGAGAAGAGGTTGGTTTGAGTTGCCAATTCCCTATCATTCAATTGTAAAATTCCTGTTGTCGAAACTCGAGCATCCGCACCTTGCAGAGATTTTCTTCGGTTAATTCCTGTTCCTATTCCCAATAGATTAAGGTTATTGAATTCCGTAACAGTTCCGTTTGTACTGGAAATTAATTGTTCCGTATTTCCGTACAGGTTGACGGTGCTATTCTCGGCAAAGAAAGATCCATTATTGATCCAGTTTTGCTCGATAGAATATAGTCCAGAGCCATTGACATTGGCTCCTGCATCAAGAATAAAATTGCCCGCTGCTGGCAACGTAGAATTTTTCGTAACGTCTAGGTCGCCATTATTCGTATAGTTGGTGCCATTTCCGATAACGAAACCTCCATTTGAAGTAACGATGCTTCCATTTGTAAAAATGACATCAGCACTATTTAAGGTGACAATTTGAGCAAAGCAAGTGGGAATATTTGGCAGGAGTAGGGTAAGCACCCCGAGCCACTTTAAAGCATTCATAGTGTAGTGTTTAAGTCGTATTGGTCTAACCCCCTATAAATCGGACAAAATACATTTGTTTAACAAGAATACGAAAAATTCGTCATAAATTTGTATCAGCAAGATACGACTGACGGTTCTTTTTTACTGAAAGTTGATTTAGAGACATGGCGCCATTCTCTTTAGATGATTTCTCCAGCCTATCGAAGGCTAGAGAAATCAAGCAAGATACTTCCTTCAAATCCTTATTCCCTGAAATTTGATGGTAGGGTATTAGGAGTTTGAATTTTATTTTTTTCTTAGGAAGTTCTATCCTTTTAATATTACCAAGTTCCCATTGCTGCCAAAAAGTCATTGGAGGCAAGTTAGCGATAGAGCCATGTAAACGAACCTGATTGTATTTTATGTAAAACAGCGCTAAATGAATTTCCGCTTGGTCTAAAGTCTCAAAGTGTTTTTGATCTAGCGATTTACCTAATATGGCATGAAAGGACTCTATATGTCCATTTTCTTGAGGTGTATAAGGGTGAGTAAATACTTGATTAAGGTGATTTGCCTCAAAAAATTCTTGCACCATCTTAGCTGAAAACCTAGGGTCGTTGTCATTTCTAACTTCTATGGATATTCCTTTTTCAAGCATATCATTAGCTTGTAGATGATTTGTAATCACCGATTCCCAAATGTGTTTTACCGTGTGCTGGGTAATTGAAAAACCGATATGCCATTCTAAAGCTGTGCGTGTAAAAACGTCCAAAACAGTGAGGATAAAAGCGTGTCGTCTTTGTTGTTCTATCCAAACAAACTTAATATCCATTTCTAACATTTCAAGTGGTATTGATGGTGTTAATATTCGATATTTAGCATAATTTTTCTTAACTCTTTCTTTGGTTAATAACAGTTGGTTTCCCTGCATTAAACGGTAAACTTTTTTGTGATTAATTTGAAATCCTTCTATTTGTAATTGTGCTGTCATCCTACGGTAACCATAGGTTAGGTCTGGATCCAAGTGGTTGTGTTCAATGTGGCCAACCACTTGAGCGTTGGGGCAACTCTTTAGCTGCTCGTTCTTAATCCGTATAGTTTCCTTACTCGGCTTTTTGCCCCGTTTCTTCCTTTTTAAAGGCTTATAATAAAATTGATGGCGAGTGATCCCCGTTAATTCAAATGCTCGATCTCTAACCATTCCCAAAGCAACATAGCGCATTACGAGTACTTTCTTTTCACCTTGGGATATTTCTTTTTTAGCAGGTCGTCCTTTAGGCGGCTTTCCAATTCCTTTTCTGCTAAAAGTTGTTTAAGCAAATCAACCTCTTGTTCTAATTCACTTATTTTTCTTAGCCGTTCTTTAGTTATTCCATGGTCTAAACCTACTTCTCCCATGGACTCAAACTTCTTCTTCCAGGCATAAAACGTTGCTGGGTAAACACTATGTTTGGCCAAGGTGATGGTGACACCATTCGTACCAGCTTCTTTTAAAATGCTGATTTTTTCTTCTTTGGTAAATTTCCTTCTTTTCATTGTCATAAAGATTACAGTTTTTTTTGTATAATCTTGTCCGATTTATAGGGGGTTAGACCACGTGTATTGAGACAATCTAGAAAAGACAACTGGAACTGCATCGGGTTCTTTTTCGGTTGCGGGAGCATAAGCTACAGGGTCGAGATTTGACAAATAAATCAGTTCGTTTTTGTTCCAAACGATATCGGTATAATTCTCGAAAAATTGATCGTTTATTTGTAGGGTAAAGTCAAGATAAAAACTGGAATTAAACTCTATGAAAGGAGTCGTATCATCACCAATTTCTTTCAATGAAACTCGAATCCCATCTTTGTATTGCTGAAAGCGTGCTTTGTAATTGGTCAGAACTTTTCGTGTTCTGAGAGTTGGTGAAACTGTCATGAAATCCGAGAGTGAATAATTCTCTCGATTTTTATCCAATTTGTCTTGCTCAGGAGAACCAGAAACCTGATATTCAGTCTCTCCTTCGTTTAAAAAGAAACGATGAAGAATTCGGAGGTCGAAAAGTGTTTTATATTTAGAATTCAATCCCATTCTTATGTTCTGTTTAAGTTTTGACCAGACTCTCCTATAGCTCCAGACTGAGATAGTACTGCGGCACTTTCAACTTGAATCACACTTACTTTATAGATTGCACTTGGTCTTTGCTTTCCGCCTAAACTCCCCCAGATGTAGCTCTGCTCCTCGAAGGTTGGCGTGTAAAGTTCTACGTGAATTTTGAAATTGTCCAAGGCACGTAATGGATTCGTCGGGTCTGTGGAGTGATCATACACCGTGTTCGACTGCGTGAAAACTTTCTTGCCTTGAAAAAACTCAATGATTTTGGACAGAGTTGTAATTTCAGTCGGGTATTTCGTAGGACCAAAATTCGCACAAAACATCACGTACAAGTTGAGGTTGATTATTGGTTGCTTCAATAGGTTTTTCCCATTGACCACTTTATGATTTGGCCAATTTTTCATGGTGTTTTCTTCGCTTAAATTCACGAGTGATACCACAACACTATCATCGAAAGTATTGGATTGGCCTTCTTCTAGAAAAGCTACGTTCGCCAAAGAGGTTGTTTTGCCAGTATAAGCCTCGATTTGTTGCGCTAAAATTTCTAATACTTCGAACAGCATTCTTGTTATACTTTTATTCCAGGCAAGTGATGTTGTTATTCGCGACAAGACTCTGTCGGGTCATTGAATGACTAAACGTACTTCTGAAAATGTGAACTTAAATAGTGGTGGTATTTAATCAGTTCAATTGATGAACTTATACCTGTTGGTAAATGTAGAATTGAAAACTTGATATTACAATGTTATAAATACCCAAATCTTTGCGCACATTTACCTGAATTTTAGCGTTTGTTAAATTATTTTTACTTGAATGTTTTCAAATAATTACGAATCTCATTTGATATCTTGATGAGACGAAAATTCAAAGTCAGTATAAAATTCAAGTTTTAGTTTTCAATTTGAAGCGTCATACAACGGACTATTTTTTCAGTTTTCAGCGTTGAATTCATCGGGTTTTTTTTCATTGATTTTTTTTCGATTTCAATTCACAACACGAACATTTTTTCCTAACTTAAATAAGAGCAAAGCTCAAAAGTTAACCTACCAAACTACACGTATGATTATCAAAACTTACGGTGCATCCCTTATGGGAATTGACGCCAACACCATTACAGTCGAAGTAAATATTGCGCAAGGAATTAATTTTTTCCTCGTTGGACTTCCTGACGCAGCAGTTAAAGAAAGCCATCAGCGAATCAAAGCATCATTTCTCAATTGCGGATATAAGTTCCCGGGCAGAGAGATCACAGTAAACCTTGCTCCAGCCGATATTCGGAAGGAAGGATCAGTATTTGATTTGACAATTGCGATTGGAATTCTTGCTGTTAGTGATCAGCTAAATTCAGAAGAGTTAAGCTCAACAATGATTGTTGGAGAATTATCTTTAGATGGTGATTTGCGACCGCTAAAAGGAGCTCTTCCCATAGCGCTTAAGGCTAAAAAGGATGGATTTAAAAATTTAATTCTTCCTAAGGCGAACGCTAACGAAGCCGCCTTGGTCAAAGGTTTGAATGTATTTCCAGCAGAATCATTGAATGAAGTAATTGGTCATTTAAATGGATCGACGCGTCTCGAAAAAAAAGAATCAGAGTTTAACCCCATCAATGAAAGTGTCGGGATGGATTCGCTTGATTTTAATGATGTTAAAGGGCAGTTTTCTGTAAAAAGAGCATTTGAGATTGCGGCGGCGGGCGGACACAATATTCTTTTAATTGGACCTCCAGGAGCAGGGAAGTCTATGTTGGCTAAGCGACTTCCTTCAATTCTGCCTCCTATGACGATGGCCGAAGCCTTAGAAACAACCAAAATTCATTCAGTCGTAGGGCGTGTAAATGCTTCACAAGGACTTGTGAGCGAAAGGCCGTTTCGAAAGCCGCATCACACAATTTCTGATGTCGCATTGGTTGGAGGTGGTTCTTACCCGCAGCCCGGTGAAATTTCATTAGCGCACAATGGCGTACTTTTTCTTGACGAGCTTCCAGAATATAAGAGAGCCGTTTTAGAAGTGATGCGACAGCCTCTTGAAGATCGAACGGTAACAATCTCAAGGGCAAAATGTTCTGTTGATTATCCTGCGGGAGTGACTTTGGTTGCTGCTATGAACCCATGTCCATGCGGCTTCTATAACCATCCAGAGCGTCAATGTTCCTGTGGTGCACAAGTTGTTCAACGTTATCTAAACAAAGTTTCTGGGCCATTATTGGATCGGATCGATCTGCACGTGGAAGTAACGCCTGTGAATTACGACGATTTAGCTTCCACAATAGAGCAGGAGGGCAGTAAAGAGATTCGGGAGCGTGTGATCGCCGCACGGAAAATTCAACAGGAACGGTTCAATAAAACACCAGTTCTAGAATTGGCTGATGATCACGAAAAGCAAATCCCCCAGTCTGAAACATTCAATTTAGAAGTACACTCGAATGCTGAAATGCGTCCCAAACAACTTCGGCGCTATTGCCAGCTAGATAAAAAGAGCTCAGATTTGGTGAAGAATGCCATGAATGCGCTAGGTCTTTCGGCGCGCGCTTATGATAGGATACTGAAAGTTGCACGAACGATCGCTGATTTGGATGCGAGCGAAGATATTAAAACCAACCACATCGCTGAGGCGATTCAGTATCGCAGTTTGGATCGAGAGAATTGGGCGGGGTGAACAACGAGGTCAGGAAACTATTCCGAATTGCGAAAGTTTGGATTAAGCAATGATCGCTTTATCGTATCACATTTACACGCGTTCCATTTCTCCAGTAATTCAGCAAAGTTTCATTTGTGCTAATTTCTGCAACGACATAAATGTTGCTTTGAAATGCTTCAGAGAACTGTGCTTTTTCAATCATCACTTTGTCCGCAATATAATTGGAATGAATAAAATAAAGCAGTTCGTTCTCTTTGTATAGATAGCCAACATGATTGTCTAATCAAACAAAATAGATTCCGTCAGCGTAGCTTTCCATTTTTGTTTGGAGGTTATCGATTCCGTATACGGTGAAATAATTTGAATCAATAATCGCCAATGTTTTCGCTTCGTTGAGTCCCGCTTGCTGTGCCAAATGGTAACGATTTATAACGATGCCGATATGCTCCAATGTTGTTGATACGAAGTAACCACAAGCAATGACCCCTTGGTTGGGAATTGATGTATACCCATTAAAATCCCACTCTGTACCATACCAGTGTGGAATGATTTTATTCAAGAGGTAATTTTCAAAATCGTCTTTGGAATTTTTTGATTGGCGCAATTTTCGAATTTCTTCTTTTATTAAGTTGTAATTACCCTGAGGAGTTAATTGAATTTCTAAGGCGCTCGTATCGATTAGAGAAGAATCTCGAATCTCAGAATTATTAGCGACATCGATGGATTTATCATTGCCTTTCACATCCGTAGCAGAAAGGCACGCCATTAAAAGCATGGCAAAACAAAAAATAACTCCAATTTTAATCATTAACGTTGCTTTTGTTTATAATGACTCTTCCTTTAAAAGTAACAAAAAAGGTCGCCAAACGAGGCGACCTTCTCAGTGAAATTGTGGATTTAGCAAAAGGATGTGATGAACTACCGAAATTTGTGATGAACGTCGAAATTGTATGTGGATTGTTGGTGAAATGAGAAAATTTGAGTTTGAATAAATTCTACTTGAACCTATCCAAAAGCCTTTTTTAGAAGTGCGGGTTTATCTATAGATTCTGAGTGTAGTTCAACAGTTTTCGTCTTTTCATTAACGATCAAAAAGGGACAGCTTGAGTTTAAACTTTGATCAATATCGTGCGAAGAAAGAACAATGCATTTGCCATGTTTTTTGGCAAGTTCAATCAGTTTCTCAAGGATGAGTGCCTTATTTTTATAATCTAGAAATGCCGTCGGTTCGTCGAGTGCGATCACTTCTGTTCCTTGAGCAAAGGCACGAGCTATGGAAACGAGTTGGCGTTCACCATCACTCAATTGATCTGTAAATCGGTTCTTAAAATCGGCTAGTCCTAGAAGTTCAATTGCTTCATTAACAGCTTCTTCGTCTGCGCTACTTAATTTCCCGAAATAGTTAGAATGTGGACTCCTGCCGAGAGCAATGTATTCGGAAACACGCAGAAAATCGACTGTAGGAAAATGTGATTGCACGAAAGCAATTTTTTTCGGGATTTCGTTAACTGCCAATTGATTTATGTCACTACCATCCAGTTCGACACTTCCTGAAATAGGTTGTATTTGACCAGATATTGTTTTAAGAAAGGTAGATTTGCCTGAACCGTTTCTCCCAACCAAAATGTAAACGGCAGCTTCTAAGTCCAAATTTTCAACAGCAAGTAATGGACGATGATAACCAATATGTAAATCTTTTGTTTTGATCATTTCAAGCGTTTTAAAACAAGAAGGATTACAAATGGCGCCCCGATTATTGAGGTAAAGGCGTTGATAGGAATCAGAAAAGACGACTCTAGAAGTTGAATAATAATATCGCAAATCAATAGAAAAATACCTCCGCACAATAATGATACAAAAATCAGAATTGCGTGATTTTGCGTTTTCAGAAGAATTCGAATAAGATTGGGAATGGCAAGTCCAACAAATGCGATTGGACCACAATACGCCGTGATTACACCTGTGATAAGGGCCGTAATTAAAATGATGAAAAAACGAACGCGCTTGATTCGTACACCAAGTAATTTGGCTTCACCTGAACCAAGTACGAGCAGGTTGAGAGGTTTAACAACGAGAAAGGCACCTAGTATGGTAATTGCGAGCGTGATAATGAGAATCGGCAATTGATCCAAGGACACTTTTTGTAATGATCCAAAAGTCCAAAGGGTGAACAATTTCAACTCTTGCAATCCACTGACTGATTGTAGAATAGTGACAATTGCCGAAGTGAAGCTCCCCAGCATCAAACCAATCAAAAGCAATGAAATTTGCTGTCGTATAATTGAGGAAAAGAAAACGATGATCATTCCAAATAAAAATGCGCCAATTAGAGCGTTGGCGATCAATCCAAGATCTGAAGCAAAAAATGGTATCCCTGTCATTAACGCAAATGCGACAAATAAACTCGCTCCAGAATTGATTCCCAGCACATAAGGACCCGCAAGTGGGTTATTGAACAGGGTTTGCATGAGAAGTCCAGCGATAGAAAGTCCGGCCCCAGCGATTAAAGCTGTTGCCATTCTAGGGATTCTCAATTCCAGCATAATTACGTGATCCAGGTTGTTCCCATCAAAATTGAAAATTGAATCCAAAAAATCACCAAAGGAAATTGTAATCTGTCCAGCGAACAAGTGGAGTAGGGCAATGACAGGCAGCAGAACGATCAACGTCCAAATCAAAATTCTATTTCGAATTGAAGTCGCCGTCATTGAATGTTTCCGTAAAAGTTGAACGTGTAATTCGAATCTATTTCTGGATGAAAGATGTGAATCAAGTCCTCAAGGACCAAATCGGGACGAGCTGCACTACTCTCCCAAAATTTATTCATCTTTCCAGAATAGCAATAGGTGTTTTTATCAAAGGCCTCAAGCAAACCTACGTGAGGATTAAGCTTTAAAATCATGTCTTTATCAGCAAGCCCAGGATTCAGCCAAATGTCGGTCGACTTATTTTCTCGTAAGATCTTCTCCAATGAATAATTTAGGCTGACAGTGCCTTCTGTATCTCGATAACGGTATTTCCCTCCAGCATCTTGAATCAACTTTGCAAAATAATTCCCTCCTGATGGTGTGATCCAAATATCTCCTATTATATTCCCACAGATGACACTCGGTTTTGTTTCAAAATCTTGAGCGGACTCTAAAAGTTTGAAATATTTCTCCTCGATATCGTCAAAAATTTCACAGGCTTCATCGTATTTCCCAATGATTGCTCCAACGACTTTAATCCACTCTGCCTTGGCTAATGGGTGTGACTCTCGCCAATCGTATATGGGCAGAATTGAGATGCCCAGTTTTGCCAGCTTTTCTTTGTTCGGGAATTCATCTTCAATGAAATCGTAAAGAATTACGTTAGGCTTGCCAGCCGCAACTTTCTCTAAAGATAATTGCGCAATTCCACCTCCATATTCTCTTATTTTTCCACTGGTGATGCGTTGTTGTAATTTTGAGTCGTATACGTATTTCTTTGAGGAAACTCCAATTATTTTATCTCGTTCATTGAGTAGACAAATCATTCCATTAAGTGTTGACGTTAGACTGATTATGCGCTTGTTTTTTTTGGGATTAATTTGAACGGATTGAACAATGTTTTTTGTTCCGGGATCATAAATATCCAATTCAAATAATTCTCCTGAGCGCCTTAAGTTGAAATTTTCAGCATAACGTAACTGGACTTCCTTCGCTTCTTTTAGTTGAACAGTAGCATCATCAGTACTTTTTTGAGTACAGCTCAAAGTCAAGGCTATCAATAGAAAAGATGATAATTGGATCCGCATAGCACAAAGATGTCAAAAGCAAATGAATTTAGGTAATTATCCTGTGGTATTGAATAATAATTAGGAATGATGAATAGGAGTTTGGTCCCCTCGTAGGTTGAATTTCGATTATACAGCAATTCCAATAAGGAGCATGTCATCAATTTGCTCGTAATTTTCTTTCCATTTGTTCACAACGTCAGACAGTCGCTGCTTCTGTTCATCCATAGGAAGTTCATAGATTTCCAAAAGCAGATTTTGCAAACGTTTTGCTAAAAACTTCTTGCCCTTATCACCTCCAAATTGGTCCACGATTCCATCAGAAAACGAGTAAACACGATCGCCTTCCTCAAGTTGAATGGCTTCAGTGGTGTAATGAAAACCTTGATCATCATCAACATAACCAATGGATTTTCGATCTCCCTTGTAAATGTGAAGCTCCCCTTTTCGAATTAGGTACAATGGAATTTTAGCGCCAGAGAAGTAGAGTTTATTCGTGTTTAGATTTAAGGCACAAAGTGAAATATCCATTCCGTCTCTGATATGCTCGGTTCTGAATTCGGAGTTGAGCAGAGTGAAAATTTCATGGTCAATGAAATCAAGGGCTTCACCTGTCGAATTGATTTCGGGCTGAACCTTGCTCATTTTTAGTAGGTTGTTGCATAATACACTCACTATAGCTCCCGGCACACCATGTCCAGTGCAATCTGCCGTAGCGAACAATAAAAGCTTTTCAGGATTTTTAGTCGTTGTTTCTACTTCCTCCATCCAGTAAAAATCGCCACTTACAATGTCTTTCGGTTCATAAAAAACAAATGAATTTGGGAGCCATTTTTTAATCTGTTTCTCAGGTGGCAATAGAGCTTGTTGAATTCGCTTCGCGTATTTGATACTGTCCAAAAGGTCATCGTTTTTCTCCTTAAGCTGAGCACGTTGTTGATCAATTTTTTCGGTTCTCGCTTGCACTTCGGCTTCCAATCGAATGTTGGTTTCTTCGGTCAATTTGTTCTTTTCTTCTAATTCAATGAAAAGCTGTTTTTGAACGGCATCTTTCTCGTCTTGTAAGCGTTTGTACTTGCCAGCCATGAGAATTGAAAGACAAATGATTTCGATCAGCGTACCTACTTTTAATGAGTTTTGTGTCAGAATCGGAATGTCGATGACACTGAAATTTCCTAAAATGAAAATGATAGCGCCGCCCATTCAGACTGAAAGTCCAAAGAGAATAATTCGACTTTATTCGTAATTGGCCTTGCTGTTTCTAGATAGAAAGTTTTAAATCCATTTGTTTTGTTTTTGACATTAAACCAGATGTAGAAGTATTTGGTCGTAAAGTCAAGATTTTCTGCCGACTGAGTAAGATTCTCTTTTTTTAAGCGTTTTCTGACTTTTTCCGATTTAAAATCTTCGGGGCGGATCCGCTTCTCTGAACTGTAAATGGTGAATTGATCTGCAATCGAATGATTGAGATTCTTGCCGAACTCATCAATAACGATGACGTCCTGTCCCATCGAGAAGAAAGAAGTGCAAAGTAGGAGAGCAAGAAAAATTAGTTTCATCATTTTCAATCGAGACTAAGATAGAAAATAATGCGCAAAAAAAAGACCCTGACGGTTTAGCCAGAGTCTTTAGAAAGAATTACTGAAGCTTATTCGCCAACAACCTCGAAAGAGAATGTTGTTTTCACGTCTTTGTGAAGGTTTGCAGTTGCTTCGTAAGTACCAATCTCGCGAATTGGTTCTTCTTTAATTTTCAATGATTTACGGTCGATCTCAAGTCCTTCCGCTTTCAAAGCTTCTGACAATTGAACTGTATTCACAGATCCAAAGATTTTTCCTTTTTCACCAACCTTAGTAATGATTTTTACAGAAGTAGCTTCTAACTTTTTACCAAGTTCTTCAGCTTCTGCCATTACTTTTGATTTTTTGTGTGATTTTTGCTTCATGATTTCAGCGTGCGCTTTCTTTGCAGAAGCTGTCGCCAAAACAGCATATCCTTGAGGGATCAAAAAGTTACGACCGTATCCCGGTTTTACAGTAACGATTTCGTTTGAATACCCCAGGTTATCAACGTTTTTCTTTAAAATTACTTCCATTTTGAATAAAATTTCTTGTTAAACCTGAATGGTTGATTATTTCAACATATCCGCTACGTACGGCATCAAAGCAAGGTGACGAGCACGCTTGATCGCTTTGTTTACACGACGTTGGTATTTAGCAGAAGTTCCAGTAATACGACGTGGTAAAATTTTACCTTGTTCGTTCACTAATTTCAAAAGGAAATCCGCGTCTTTATAATCGATAAATTTGATACCGCTTTTCTTGAAACGGCAGTATTTTTCTTTTTTGATCTCGATGTTAATCGGAGTCAAATATCTAACATCATTTTGAGCCATTGTTTCTCGTTTTTCGATGATTAATGAATTAAGCTTCTGCCTCTACGGCTTTTTTCGATCCTAAACGTACACGACGTTTTTCAGAGTACTCTAAATGATCTTTGTCCATGCGTACTGTAAGGAATCTCATAATGCGCTCATCACGCTTGAAAGACAATTCCAATTCAGCAATTGATGTACCTTGTGCTTCAAATTCAAGTAGAAAGTAAAATCCAGTAGATTTTTTCTGAATTGGGTAAGCTAACTTTTTCAAGCCCCAGTTTTCAGATTGCTTTACTTTACCACCTAACGAGCTAATTTCGCTCTCGAATTTCTGCACTGCTTCCTTTGCCTGCTCTTCAGACAAAACGGGAGTTAAAATGAAAACAGTTTCGTAAGAATTCATAAAAATTAAGTTTGTAATACTATATTATATTATCCCAACTCTTTTTAATTGGGAGTGCAAAGATAGGAAATAATTCATTTCATCATGAAGAGTTCTCTATTTTCTGAACTTTGTCTCAGTTGTTTTAACCAAAATCAAATGAATTTAATAAACAATTCGTCAGATTTTTAAAGACAAATTCGTACTTTAGGTAGATAACCATTTAATAAATTAAAATTCACTAAAAATGACTTTTAAATCACTGTCTTTTATCGTATTGTCGCTAACCTTTTTAACCTCCTGCTACACCAACTTAAAGGAACTCGACCGTGAAGTTCGTGTTCGAATAGTAGACAACATGTCGATCACAATAGAAAATAACGGAAACTCGACTTTCACGGAATACCTGAACGAAGCCCAATACAGAGAAGAGTTCCTGCGTGGATTGCGTTCCGATCTTCAAGGTAAAAAGGTGATTATTGACAATCAAAATCCAGAGTTTGAAGTCGTTTTGGAAAAGTTAAGTATTACGGAATCAACGCGAATGGACACAATAAAGGACGCGAGTTCGCCAGACAACGGAAAGGTGTTTGAATTAACTACACTTGACCTCGATGCGTCTGGTTCGATGCGAAAAATATCCGATGGGAAAATGTTTACATGGTCTGCGGATAAAAGCAAAAGCGAATCTACCACAAGTCTTAGAAGCGCAGCTCAAATAGCCGCTGGTGAAAATAAGGACAAGAACGAATATCGTGAAAAAGCATTCGACTCTGGTGAATCAGGCGATTTAACCGAGAAAGTGGGAGGTCGCGCAGGCTCTATGATTGTGCGGGACTTGATTGGGGAAATTAACGAGTAGGCTTAGGAATCGCCTCTCAATTGCGCTCGAGGCTCTGTGGTATGGTGTTTAGTTATTTGCGCAGTCGTATGTTAAGAGCCTCGAGCGCAATTGAGAGGCGATCTTATAACCAACAACCCATATTGCAGAACTAAATCCTCCAGATTCAATCGCATCTCAACACAATTATTTCCAACAATTTTGTAAATTCGCGTGACTTTAAATCTTAAAATTTAACAGCAATAAAATATGGTATTCGACTTAGACATGATCAAAGAGGTGTACGCAAAATATCCTGAGAGAGTTGCGGCGGCTCGTAAAGTAGTGGGGAAACCACTTACATTGGCAGAAAAGATTTTATATACCCACTTGTGGGATGGTGCGGCAACAGAAGCGCATGAAAGAGGAAACTCTTATGTAGACTTTGCGCCAGATCGTGTGGCGATGCAAGATGCGACGGCTCAAATGGCGTTGTTGCAATTTATGCAAGCTGGTAAATCACAAGTCGCAGTGCCTTCAACGGCACACGCAGATCACTTGATTCTTGCGAAACTAGGAGCAGATAAAGATCTTCAAAATTCCATCAATAAAAACAATGAGGTTTTTAACTTCTTAAGTTCAGTTTGTAACAAATATGGAATTGGATTTTGGCAACCTGGTGCAGGAATTATTCACCAAGTAGTTTTGGAAAACTATGCGTTCCCAGGAGGAATGATGATTGGAACCGATTCTCACACAGTAAATGCTGGAGGATTAGGAATGGTTGCAATTGGTGTTGGTGGTGCTGACGCAGTTGACGTTATGGCTGGAATGCCTTGGGAATTGAAAATGCCTAAATTAATAGGAGTCAAATTGACAGGGAAATTAAACGGTTGGACAGCGCCAAAGGATGTTATTCTCAAGGTAGCTGGAATTCTAACCGTAAAAGGTGGTACTGGATGCATCGTCGAATATTTCGGAGAAGGTGCAGAGTCGATGTCAGCAACAGGAAAAGGAACAATATGTAATATGGGAGCTGAAATCGGAGCGACAACTTCGACTTTTGGTTACGATGATTCCATGAGAAGATATTTAGCTGCGACTGGTCGACAAGAAGTAGTTGATGCCGCAGATAAAGTTGCAGAACATTTGACAGGTGATGATGAGGTTTATGCGAACCCAGAACAATACTTCGATCAGGTAATTGAAATCAACCTTTCGGAATTGACACCGCACTTAAATGGTCCTTTTACACCAGATTTAGCGACGCCAGTTTCAGAAATGAAAGAAAAAGCAGCAGCGAATGATTGGCCAACAGATATTGAATGGGCACTAATCGGTTCATGCACCAACTCTTCTTATGAGGATTTGACAAGAGCAGCTTCGATTGTTGAAGATGCAGTTGCAAAAGGTATTGAGCCAAAAGCAAAATTGGGAATCAATCCCGGATCAGAGCAAGTTCGTTACACAGCGGAGCGTGACGGTTTGATGGATACATTCAACAAATTTGAATCGACTCGAATTTTCACGAATGCTTGTGGACCATGTATTGGTCAATGGGATCGTGAAGGTGCTGAAAAGCAAGAGAAGAACTCAATTGTTCATTCATTTAATAGAAACTTTGCAAAGCGTGCGGATGGAAACCCAAATACACATGCGTTCGTTGCATCACCAGAAATGGTAGCAGCTATTGCCATTTCAGGTCGATTGGATTTTAATCCTTTGACTGATTCTTTGACAAGTAAAGACGGTTCTCAAGTGAAACTGAAGGAACCTACAGGTCAGGAATTGCCATCAAAAGGTTTCGCTGTGGAAGATAATGGTTACCAATCTCCAGCTGAAGACGGAAGTTCTGTTGAGGTGGTAGTTAAACCAGATTCTGAACGACTACAATTATTAACTCCTTTCGCTCCATGGGATGGTGGAAATATCAACGGTGCAAAACTCTTGATCAAAGCTGAAGGGAAGTGTACTACGGATCACATTTCTATGGCAGGGCCATGGTTACGCTACCGCGGGCATTTGGATAATATTTCAAACAACTGTTTAATTGGAGCTGTAAATGCTTTCGGAGGTGCTACCAACGAAGTAGTGAATCAGTTGACAGGATCAAAAGGAGAAGTGCCAGCAACAGCACGTGCATACAAAGCTGCTGGAGTACCTTCAATTGTTGTTGGAGACCATAACTACGGTGAAGGTTCATCTCGTGAACACGCAGCTATGGAGCCAAGACACCTCGGCGTTCGTGCGGTTATCGTGAAGTCTTTTGCAAGAATACACGAAACGAACCTAAAGAAACAAGGGATGCTTGGGTTGACTTTCGCTACTGAGTCAGATTACAATAAGGTAAAAGAAGATGATACATTCAACTTTATTGACCTGAATGAATTTGCTCCAGGAAAACAATTGACCTTGGAGATTGTTCATAAGGATGGCACGAAGGATTTGTTGAAATTAAATCACACGTACAACGCGCAGCAGATTGATTGGTTTAGAGCTGGTTCAGCATTAAACCTAATTAAAACGCAGAACGCACAATAAAATACCAAAAGAAGCACAAAAAAAAGTCGTTTGATTCATTTCATGCGACCTTTTTTTATTCTGAATCATTTTATTTCTTATTTTCGTTGCGAAATAGAAAAGAGTATTAGTTAATTGGAAGCCATTTATTCAGAAAATCAAACTTTGGTACGACTATTGCTAATACTTGAAAAATTTAAATTATTATGAAAAAAGTATTACTATTCGCTGGGATTTTACTTTCATCAGCATTGAGCTTTGGACAAGCTGCAGAGCAAGGGAACATCATCATTGATCCTTACTATGGATTTCCAAACTTTGGAAAAAGTTTAGCTGAAACAACAGCAGAAGGATTAGCGGATGTAAATATTACAGGATATGGTCCGACTGGACTTCGTGTTGAGTATTTGCTAGGAGATCAGTTTGGAATTGGAGTTGATGCGATCTTCAACGGATTTGGAGTTGAAGGAACTAGTAGAGATACAGTTGGTTATGATGTAAATGCAAATCCAGTTGTTGAAACATATACAGCTCGTGCAACTATGAATCGTATGCGAATTCAAGCACGTTTCAATTATCATTTCGATGTAAGTAGTCCAGATTTAGATATTTACATGGGACTTGGTGCAGGTACAAACATTCGTAAATACAAATACGAAGAAGACGGAGTAGAGGATCCAGATCAAACAATCTCAGGTTCTTTAATCCCAGTTTCTTTCCGATTTGCTGCTGGAATGCGTTACTACTTCACAGATAATATTGGTTTGAATGCTGAACTTGGATTAGGTGGGCCAATAATTTCTGCTGGATTGTCGTTCAAATTCTAAGAACAAATATTACAAAAAATAGAAGGGCGCTCAATTTGAGTGCCCTTTCTTATTTGTAAAAGTTTTAACGAATCACACCGCAACATTGTGTTCTCTCAACGCATCATTTAATGAAGTCTTCAAATCCGTTGAAGCTTTTCGTTGACCGATAATCAATGCGCAAGGAACATTAAACTTTCCAGCTGGGAATTCTTTCTCATAAGATCCAGGAATGACAACGCTTCTTTCTGGCACAAAACCACGGATCTCTTTTGGCTCATCGCCTGTTACGTCAATGATTTTAGTTGATTTTGTCAAAACAACATTCGCTCCAAGAACAGCTTCTTTTCCTACACGCACGCCTTCTACGACAATACATCGTGAGCCTATAAACGCTCCATCTTCGATAATGACTGGGGCAGCTTGAAGTGGTTCCAATACACCTCCGATTCCAACACCACCGCTGAGGTGAACATCTTTTCCAATTTGAGCACAAGAGCCTACAGTAGCCCATGTGTCTACCATTGTACCTGCATCAACATAAGCGCCAATATTAATGTAGGATGGCATCATTATTACTCCAGAGGAGATGTAAGCTCCATATCTAGCGACTGCATGAGGGACAACTCTTACGCCTAATTCTTTATAATTTCTTTTGAGTGCCATTTTATCGTGAAACTCAAACGGGCCAACTTCAATGGTTTCCATTTCACGAATAGGGAAGTACATGACAACCGCCTTTTTAACCCATTCATTCACAATCCAATCGCCGTTCTCAGTAGGTTCTGCAACGCGCAAGATTCCCTTGTCAAGATCTTCAATGACATGTTCGATTGTTTTTATAACCTCAGGATCTTTCAATAATTCACGATTCTCCCAAGCATTTTCTATAGTTGATCTCATTTTCTAATTCGTTTGAAGGCAAAATTAATAATGTGACACAATTGAATATGGAATTTATCCATTTTAAACGAATCTTTTTAATTCGTTCATTTTTTAACGCTCGTTTTAGGCTTTCCGTGATCACAACGACTTAATTGCTTTATCTTTACAGCATGTCAAAAATTCTTGCACTCGATTTTGGATTGAAACGCACGGGTGTTGCTATAAGTGATGATGCCAAAATGTTTGCGTTTGGATTGGAAACTATCGCCTCCAATCTATTGATGGAGCGATTGGAAACGTTAATCCCAAAAGAAAAGGTAGAGGAATTGGTGATTGGACTTCCGAAGCAATTAAACAACGAGGATGCTCATATCACTCAAAATGTATACCTCTTAAAAGAAGCGCTTGAAAATAAATTTACTGGAGTGAAGATTGCTTTAATTGACGAACGATTCACATCTAAAATGGCATCAGCTGCAATGCACACGGCCGGAGCGAATAGAAAGCAGAAAAGAGAAAAGGGATTACTGGACAAGGTTTCTGCCACAATCATTTTGCAATCGTATATGGATCAACGTGGATTTGTATAAAAGAGCGCTAAATTAAAGTGGGCAAACCTTATATTAAAAGAGATTCTATTAGTTTTGTTACTCAATAATACGTTATGATTTTACCTGTAGTTGCTTATGGCGATCCACTTTTAAAAAAGGAAGCGGAAGAAATTGATAAGTCTTACCCAGACTTGAAGAAATTGATCGATGATATGTTCGAAACGATGTATCAAGCGTCAGGAGTAGGATTGGCGGCACCGCAAATTGGACGTGGAATTCGACTTTTTATCGTTGATGGGACTTCCTTCGCTGAGGATGCAGAAACAGATCCGAAAGCGGCAGGTATGGAAGACTTTAAAAAAGTTTTCATCAATCCAATCATAGAAGAGGAGCAAGGAGAAGAATGGGGGTTCACCGAAGGCTGTTTATCGATTCCAACCATTAGAGAGGAAGTTTTTCGAAAGGAAAAGGTTACCATTTCATATTATGATGAAAACTGGGATTTTAAAGAAGAAGTATTTGAAGGTTACAAAGCACGAATCGTTCAACACGAGTACGATCATATCGAAGGCGTTTTGTTTACAGATCACCTATCCCCGCTGAAAAAACGATTGTTAACGAAAAGATTAGCCAACATTTCTAAGGGAGATGTCGAAGCAGATTACAAAATGAAATTTCCACTAAAAAAGAAAGCCAGATGATCAAACTATTTGTGACCCTTTCAGTTTTGAGTTTATTTCTTGTGTCCTGTAGCGATGATGATGCGCGTTCGAAAAAAGAAATCAAAGCGGACATTGAGAAAGTCGAAAAGAAAGTAAACGACCTTACTAAATTTGGAAAAGTTACGCCAGAATTGGAATCAGCGGCAAAGGATTTAGATGGGTATCTTTTAGAATATTATCACGCCTATCCTGAAGATAAATATTCAGCCAATTGCTTGTCAAAAGTACACATGCTCGCTTCCGGATTGGGAGATGTTAAGAAATCTGTGGCTTATGCCGATACGCTTTTAGAACTGTACCCCGACTTTGTAGATCGCGCCCAAATTATCGAAAGTCAAATCCAGGCGTATGAAATGATGATTGAGCCAAGGCAAGTCGATAAAATCAAAGGCTATTTGAAACTTTGGCTCAAGGAAAATAAAAAGGCGCCTAAGGATAAAATTGAAGACATGGAGTACCACCTAAAGTATGTGGAAATGTCTCTTGAAGATCGAATGCGCATGAATATGGAGGAGTTAAATTGATCCTGTTAACGTTGTGTTAAAAAATAGGGACGTCGAAATTCTTGCACTATATTTGATATTGTAATTGAAACTTAAATTATAAAACAACTAATATGAAAAAGGCATTATTATCACTAGCATTAATCTTTGTAGCTTCAGCAGGAGCAGCAATCGCTCAAGAAGTAGCACAAGGACCAAAAATCGAATTCGAAAAAGAAGTTCACGATTACGGAACAATCGAAAACGCTGCAAACGGAGAGTGTACTTTTGAATTTAAAAATACAGGGAACGCTCCTTTGATCATTTCAAACGCGAAAGGATCATGCGGATGTACAGTTCCATCATGGCCAAAAGAGCCAATTGCACCAGGAGCAACGGCTTCAATTAAAGTGAAGTACGATACAAAGCGTCCAGGAGCAATCAACAAAAGTGTAACTATTACGTCGAACGCTACGAATGAGCCAACGAAAGTGATTCGTATCAAAGGAAACGTAAAAGCTACTCCAACTTCAGGAGCTCCAGTAAACTCTACTGGTCCAGCGAATAACTAAGATTTATGATTCGAGTAATTGTACTCATATCAATATTTATAAATTCCGCCCTTGTGTTCGCACAGGAGGCGGAATTTAGTTTGGAGGAAAAAGTACATAAGTTCCCCAAAACAATTGAAGGGGAATTGTTAGAGCATTCCTTCGCAATTATCAACACCGGAATAGACTCACTCATCATCTCTGATTACAAAGTGAGTTGCCCTTGCACCAAAGCAATTCTTCCAGAAAAGCCCATCGCACCTGGGGCATCCTTCGATTTAAAAGTCACTTTCGATACCAATGGAAAATTTGATTTTCAAGACAGAACGGTGTACCTCGTTACCAATACTAAAAATGAGTTGGAGAAGGTACGATTCAAAGTTAAAGTCGTTAGTGAGTAAATTCCATTCTGCTGCATTTACAGTTTAAGAACAGCTTCGGCACACTCTAAAGCGAGATTCTCACATCCCTCGAAGTCCTCATTTGCCTCCTTGAAATTCGCGTAGTTGCTCATTATTTTTTCCATATAGCAATCAAAAAAATCATCCGTTTGCTCGCCCAAAGTTTCACGAATTTCTGCGTCTACCTTAGAAAGTTCTTTTCGTGCCTTTTCCTTTTCTGAATTCGTCCACTTTCCCTTTTTCGAGAACATACACGAACCGAGAATAGCAACGGCCAATGCCAAAAAAAATAGTTTCTTCATAATTCAAATATAGGGATTGCCATGGAGATTGTTAAGTTTTACTTAAAGTCCTTAACAAGATGTTAAAGTCCTGATTCGAATGTGATTATGACGTACATTGGAAGTGGAAATTTAAATGATATATTATGAAAAACACATTAATTTTATTCGCAGTATTCTGCATTGGACTGGTTGGAAGTACGAATGCACAAGAGCTTGAAAATGGGGCAAAAATCGAATTTGAGAAAGATGTCCACGATTACGGAACACTCAAGCAAGGAGGTAACGGAGTTTATGAATTCGTATTTACCAATACAGGTAATGCACCGTTAATCCTGTCAAACGTCAAAGGTTCTTGTCAATGCACAGTCCCTTCTTGGCCTAAAGAACCGATTGCTGAGGGTAAATCTGCCGTAATTACTGTAAAGTACAATACAGATAGGGTTGGAGCGATTAACAAAAGTGTAACGATAAATTCGAATGCGGTGAATGAACCTACAAAAGTGATTCGCATTAAAGGAAATGTCGAGGCAGTTTCAAGCGGAATTCCTGAGAATACTTCAGGGCCTGCTCAGAATTAAGTGATTACTTCTCCCAAGTTTAAAGCGATCCAATTGGGTCGCTTTTTTGTTAGAAACTTATGTGTTTGCCTTGTTAGGCTCTGTTTTACCTGTTAATATCTCTTGATTAAAAAGCGCCTTCCGTCGGATTGAAATCGCTAATTTTATACTTCCCAACAATACATTGTCATGTACATCATTTTTGATACCGAAACAACGGGTTTACCGAGAAATTGGAATGCACCGATTACTGATACGGATAACTGGCCTCGTGTGGTTCAGATTGCATGGCAATTGCATGATGACATGGGAAATTTGATTGAACACCAAGATTTTTTAATCAAACCTGATGGATACGATATTCCGTTTGATGCCGAGCAGATTCACGGTATCTCAACCGAGTTGGCACAGGCGGAAGGAGAGCCTTTAGAAGATGTTTTAGAAAAGTTTAACATCGCCCTTACGAAAGCAAAATTTGTTGTTGGTCAGAATATTAAGTTCGACTTAAATGTCTGCGGTTGTGAATTCGTTCGAATGGAAATGGACACGCCCATGAGCGAAATGCCGATCTTGGATACGTGTACCGAAACAACAGCCAACTTGTGCCAAATTCCGGGTGGACGTGGAGGGAAGTTTAAACTCCCCACCTTGACGGAATTACATGAATACCTTTTTCAAGTTCCATTTTCTGAAGCTCACAACGCGACGGCAGATGTCGAGGCAACAACGCGCTGTTTCTTTGAATTGTTACGAAGAGGCGTTTTTCTTCCTGAGGAACTCCAACGAGAAGAACGCTACATTGAAGATTTTAAGGAGTTCAATCCAAAGCCAATTGGAACAATTGGTTTAAAACATGTCAACCTAAAAGAAGCGAGTGCCAAGTTTAAAGTGGACGTGGCGCCTTCGGAGGTAAGTGATGATGTCAAAGACGAGGTTTTAACGGAGCTTTCCGAGTATTCTTTTGCGCATCTTCACAATCATACGCAGTTTTCGATTTTACAATCCACAATAGATGTCCCGAGCTTAGTTGCTAAAGCTGCAGCACACAAAATGAAAGCTGTTGCGCTTACAGATACAGGGAACATGATGGCTGCCTTTCATTTTGAAAGAGCCGTTTCGAATCACAATAAAGCCGTTCAATCGAAAAGACAGGAAGCAGAAGAAAACGGCGAAAGCTACGATGGCGTTGAAATCATGCCGATAATTGGATGTGAATTCAATGTATGTCGAAATCTACACGATAAATCCGTCAAGGACAATGGGTATCAAATTGTGCTGCTCGCGAAGAATAAAAATGGATATTACAACCTGATTAAATTGGCTTCAATGGCCTATACCGATGGAATGTATTACGTTCCGCGGATTGATAAAAAAGCGATTGAAGAGTACAAAGAAGATCTAATTGTTCTTACTGGGAATCTTTATGGTGAAGTGCCAAGCCTCATTTTGAATGTGGGTGAAACGCAAGCAGAGGAAGCTTTGATTTGGTGGAAGGGACAGTTTGGTGAAGACTTGTATATAGAAGTGATGCGCCACGGTCAGGAGAATGAGGATCGTGTGAATGAAACCTTGGTGCGTCTCGCTGAAAAGCACAGCGTGAAACTCGTTGCGACAAATAATACCTATTATATTGAACAAAGTGATGCGGAGGCACACGATGTTTTACTTTGCGTGAAGGACAATGAACTCGTTTCAACGCCTAAAGGTCGTGGGCGAGGATTCCGATATGGTCTAGACAATGAAGAGTACTACTTCAAGTCACAGGAAGAAATGAAAAAACTTTTCCTAGACCTCCCCGAAGCGATCAAAAGCATTGATGAGATAATTGCGAAGTGTGAATCGTATCAATTGGCTCGAGAAGTCCTTCTTCCTGCATTCGATATTCCGGATGAATTTCAAGATCCTGAAGATGCACTAGACGGTGGGAAGCGAGGAGAGAACAACTTTCTTAGGCATCTAACTTATGAAGGCGCGAAGAAGCGTTATGCTGAGATTACCGATGCCATAAGAGAGCGTATTGATTTTGAACTCGCTACGATCGAAAGAACTGGATATCCAGGGTACTTCTTGATTGTTCAGGATTTTTGTCAAGCCGCAAAAGATATGGGGGTCTCTGTCGGACCGGGACGTGGTTCTGCCGCTGGCTCTGCCGTGGCGTATTGTACTGGAATTACGAACGTCGATCCAATTCAGTATGACTTACTTTTTGAGCGTTTTCTGAATCCTGACAGGATATCCATGCCAGATATCGATATTGACTTTGATGATGAAGGACGCGGGCGCGTTATCGATTGGGTAATTGAGAAATATGGTTCAAATCAAGTGGCGCAGATTATTACTTACGGAACAATGGCAGCCAAATCCTCCGTAAGAGATACTGCACGTGTTATGGATTTGCCGCTTTCTGACGCAGACCGAATCGCGAAATTAATTCCAGATATCTCATTAAGTAAACTTTTCGGACTTTCTGAACCCGAACTTCGTGAGAAATTAAAGAACAATCAAGACGATATCAATCGCGCGAATGAACTAAGGACCTTGGCTAGTGGTTCAGATTTAAGTGCGAAAGTCATCAATAGAGCTAGAGAACTTGAAGGATCCATTCGGAATACGGGAATTCATGCCTGTGGAGTTATTATTACGCCAGATGACATTACCAAATTTGTACCCGTGGCAACCGCGAAAGATTCCGATATGTATTGTACGCAATACGACAACTCGGTAGCAGAAGATGCGGGTCTTTTGAAAATGGACTTCCTCGGACTAAAAACCTTGACATTGATCAAGCATGCCGTCCGAAATGTGAAGGATAGACACAATATTGATCTCGTTCCAGATGATTTCCCCATTGATGACGAGAAAACCTACGAGCTTTTCCAGAGAGGAGAAACAGTTGGTATTTTCCAGTACGAATCCGCTGGGATGCAAAAATACATGCGGGAACTGAAGCCTACGGTTTTTGCTGATTTAATTGCAATGAACGCCTTGTACCGTCCTGGACCGTTGGAGTATATTCCTTCGTTCATTAAAAGAAAGCACGGTGAAGAGGAAATCGTTTACGATTTAGATGCTTGTGAAGAATATCTGGACGAAACGTACGGAATTACAGTTTATCAGGAGCAGGTAATGCTTTTGTCTCAGAAACTCGCAGGATTCTCAAAAGGTGAAGCGGATACCTTGCGTAAAGCGATGGGTAAGAAGCAGAAGTACGTTCTTGACAAGATGAAGCCAGCGTTCATCGAGCGCGGGAATGAGAATGGACATGACCCAGAGAAGCTAGAAAAGATCTGGAAGGATTGGGAAGCATTTGCATCTTACGCCTTTAACAAATCGCACTCGACTTGTTATGCTTGGATTGCATACCAAACGGCCTATTTAAAAGCAAATTACCCTGCAGAATACATGGCTTCTGTGTTGAGTAATAACATGAATGACATCAAGCAGGTATCATTTTTCATGGAAGAATGCAGAAGAATGGGCGTTCCCGTTCTCGGACCAGATGTCAACGAATCGAACTATCAATTCACAGTTAACAAAGAGGGAGCGGTGCTTTTCGGACTGGGTGCAATAAAAGGACTTGGATCGGCGCCAGTGCAGGCAATTATTGAAGAACGCACTGAGAACGGATTCTTCAAGAATATTTTTGACCTCACCAAACGAATTAACCTGAGAGTTTGTAACAAAAGAGCATTTGAGAGCCTCGTTTTCGCGGGAGGTTTCGATTCATTTGGAAATGTTCACAGGGCACAATATTTCAAAGAAGATACATCAGGAAAAACGTTTTTAGAGAATGTTATTCGTTTTGGATTCGGTTTTCAAGACAGTGAAAATTCGTCTCAGGCTTCCTTATTTGGTGAAGATACAGGTATAAAACTGCCTGAACCAATCATACCACCTTCGGATGAATGGGGCAATATCTACGCTTTAAACAAAGAAAAGGAAGTGATCGGAATGTTTATTTCGGGGCACCCATTGGATGATTTTCAACTAGAAATAGAATCTTTTTGTAATGGTAGCATCGGAATGTTGAACGATCTGGAAACGAATCGCAACAAGGATTTGCTTATGGCCGGAATCATTTCTGAGGCTGAACACAGAACCACGCGGAAAGGCGATCCTTTTGGAACTTTGATTGTAGAGGACTACAACGATTCATACAAGATTTTTCTCTGGCGCGAGAATTATTTGAAGTACAAGCATTTCTTGAATCCGGGGACATTTGTTGCGCTAAAAGGAAGGATTGAAATCCCACCGAGACGATCGGAACTGGAATTTACCATCCATTCGATCGATTTGTTGCAGACACTTCGGGAGACACGCGCGAATAATGTACAGTTAAAAGTGTCTACTAAAGCGTTGGATCAAATTATGATTTCCGATTTGAACAAGCTTTTTATGGAAAATCAGGGAGATTGCCCAGTTCAGTTCTTGGTTTATGATCCACTTGATAAAATTGAAGTGAAAATGCCTTCAAAAACAATCAAAGTTGGACTGAACAACGATTTCGTGAAACGATTGAGAGAATTTGATTTAGAGTTTAAGATCAAATAAATTGCGCAAGTCCATTAATTCGTTCACCTTTTCGGCATTGCCCGATTGTTGAAATGCATTGATGAGGTTGGTCAACATTCTAGCCAAAATCGCAGAATTTGAACACGGCTCAAAATACTCTCTCAATTCAGGTTTCTTCAATCCTTTTAGAAATTCCTTGATCTCTAGCTCATCAAAAATTCCTCCACGTGCGAATGCGTTGATATAGAACAAAACTCCGTGTTGATTACTGGTGTTGATGAAAGGATTCAAGTTGTCTTCGTCCAAATACGCCAAAACGAAATGATTCGGGAGGTTAATACCGTAAATCGGCAAATCAAGCGATTGCGCAATAATGGAGTAGAGGAGAGATAAACTCAGTGGATTCCCTTTTTTCGTTTCGATAACTGTATTGATACAGGAGTTCAGGGGTGAGTGAAAATCTTTCGAATTACCTGTGAAGCCATAGTTTCCGTAAAAGATCTTATTGAAAACACGTACTTTTTCGTAAGCCGTTTGGTGTGCGTTGATTTCTAGCCAGATATCCTTTCGAACTTTTTGCACGAAGGATCGAACTTGATCTTCATCCAAGTTAGGATACTGATAACGAGCTATGATAAGAGAACCTTCAAGCAGGTCTTTATGAGAGTTATTGATCCATTGCTGCAGATCCACTAACACAGATTTGTACTGAATTTCGTGGATTAAATTTTCAATTCTCGATTGAAATAAAAGACCATAGTCTTCATTTTCCCAGGAAGATTCAAGCAGCGGAATCACTTCTGGACCTTTATTGATCAAAGCATCTCGAACGTGCGAAAAAATAGTTTCGTCAGGATCGTCAATCAATTTAACGAGAGCTTGTACGGAAGGATCATTACTCATGAATCAAAAGTACGACGCAAAGTATCTGTTTTTAATCGTTTTACAAATACTTTTTCAGATTGAAATGTTGATATAGAAAAAAACTTTCGAAAAAAGTGAAACCTTTCAAGGTGATATACGTTTATAATAGCACGGATCAATTATTAACAATTACAGGTTAAGAGAAAGGGGACTCATTTTATGAAGTCCCTTTTTTTCTTCAGTGCTTTTCCGTAATTTGGTCACTGATCTTAAGACATCGATTCAAAAAAAAATATAGATTATGAAATTATTTAGCTTGATTGCATTCACACTGATATTTACCGGTTCGGCATTTTCTCAAAATAAAAGTCAAAACAGAGTTGAAAAAGGTAAGTTTAAAATGACGGCCGCGCCAACTGTTGTAACGTCGCCAAGATCAGAGGAGACGAATTCAGAGCGACCTGCTGTTATTTCTGGAGTTACTGGAGTTGTTCAAGTATCTACACAATGTGGTACCTACATTGAAGTCTCTGAAAATGATGTAAAGAAGAAGTTCTACATCACGAATCTCGCTGAAGAATTTCAAGTTCACGGAAAAACTATCGTTTTTGATTACGTTGTAGATACTGTGAGAATTCCTTCTGGTTGCGACTTTACAAATGCCATCAAACTAAACAATGTTAAGGCTGATTAGTAGCACTAGACATATTCATGCTTTCCAAGGACTTTAATATCTGAAACAAGGCCTGTTGGTTGGAGTCGCTATACAAGGCTTTAAGAATTTTAATTTTTTCAGCGGATGTTAAATGCCAAGAGAGGGAAATTCGTTCATCTTTTTGCTGCATCAAGTTGAAGGAAATTGTTTCAATCGGGAATTTCAATGATTTTTTACTGAGTTGAACCAATTCTTCTTGGTTGTAGTTTTGAACGCGCGGGAAGTTTTTATACATATTTCCGAATGGTAAAGTGAGTTTATCTAAAAATGAAACTTGTTTAAAGGTTTCATTGTCATATACTTTTCTCGTATCCCGAATTTCAATAATGATTACACCAGATGTATTTTCATGGATCCAATCTTCCATGGAGTGCAGGAACAGCATCATGGTTTTAGCACCGTAATTATCTCTGATTCCTGCATCCATAAGTTGAATTTCAGGAACCGTCGGTAAGGTAATCATCGGCATTACGAATGGAAATGTTGCACTCGCTCTCAGCACAGAGCTGAATCTAAGGTTGTCGATGTTCTGGGTTTTAAAAAGGCTTCGGATGTCTATGTTTTCATGAATACCAGCGGTTGTCAGTCCTGCATACTCGCCACTTGCTAAAAAGTTGAGTGATTGCGAACCAATAAACATACGTCTACCATCATTGATAATTGTTGGAGTGAAAATCATTGTTGGAATTACCCCGCTCGTTTCATAGCGACGGTAATACCCCAAGTCGTGGTCCAGAACATGATCTGTATTGGCTAATAATTGCTCTTCGAATGCATAACCTCGATCTTTTGTGTAACGCTGATTTTTATATTCGACATTTTGGTATCTCACAAAAATATCGTTGGTAGACGCCATAAAGGACAGCTTGTTGAGAATATCTTTTCCCATGTTCGAACGAACGGTGTGAGCTGAAAAAATGGGTTTATTGCTGATCAGGTTCTGCAGGTATATTTCACGATAATACGCTGCACCAACCATTCCTCCGGAGGCTCCTGTTATTAATTGAGTGTGTCGACTGATTTTTCCATGCGTTCTCAGATCTAATTCTTGCATAACAGATGTCGTCCAAAGTGCGCTACGAGAGCCGCCTCCCGATGTATTAATGATGATCAGTTTCGGCTTTTCTTCCCCTGTTCTCGTTTTCCAATTCTCGAGAGTTGTGAGGTAGTTTTGGTAGGAGGAAGCGTTCAGCGTAGAATCGTTAGAAATTGCGCTAATAACTGAAACGTTATAGGCTTCTTTTTTGTCGTCGGAATAATCAAGTCCGAAAGCATAACTCGTGTAGTGGAACATGCCGCTGTTCTGACTCATATAATTCATCATAAGTAACACGCCCATAAGAATTGGGTAAAACCAGCCTTTTAGCCACGAGTGCAAAGCACTGTAAAGCATTAAGCAGATCGTAAAAAGCAATACTATACTTGTCGCTGCAGGCACTTCAAAGAGGTCATAGCTATTGAAAAAGCCCAGACCGAAGAAAATGAGAATCGTAATTATCTCATAGAGTGATGCACTAACTCTGTTTTTAGCGAAAATAGATTCCACCAGTTCTCTGTCGAAATGCTTGGAGCTTCTACTGGGTTTCAATTTAAAACGCTTACCGAAATACAACGTGCGATATTCTCTCTGCTTTTTAAAAACATCGTACCATTTACTGTTTTGGTAGGTCATCGTCTTAAAAGGCTTCTTTGCGCCTGGCTGGTAAGGGTTGTATTTGATCAATCGAAAAAAGAAGAGCCAAGAAAGGGTCATGAATATTGCGATACCCAGCAAGAACGCTAAGGAAAACAGTAAAACCTGTTCCATATTTGCAAATTCTTCTGCTAATTGGAAGCGTCCCATATTGATGAGGTAGTTGATGACGAAAATCAACGGGATAAGCGAATTGTTGATGCAGAATTTATAAAATGGTCTGTTGAGAGTGATTAGAAAAGGGTACAATGGTCCGAGCCGAATATAACTGTAGGTATTGAATCCCATGACAAAACCGCCCAAAGCAAATCCCAACAATAAAAAGGAGCCAAAAGAGATTTCGTGTAAGTACTCGGGAGAGAGAAATAAGTAGGGGACACCAAATGCTGAGCCCCATGAATCATTTATAATTGCAAAGAGGATTGCCCAGAAAATAAGTGAAATGAAATTGTGCTTCAGATGTGAGAAAAACAATTGAAGTGGAAAAAGTGCTCGAACCACGGAAAATATACTCCAATCTTGATCATTTATCCTCATACATCAAAATAACGAAAGTAGATTGAATTACGTTAGCAGTTGACTCGATAATATTAACCGATTGCGAATTCTTTTAGAAGATTCACGAAATCTTTTGGGGCGGGGATAGGCCGCATGGTTTCAGTTGTGACGAAAACGAGGGTTGTAGAGCCTTCTGCGATCAATCGATCGTCCACGTGAATGGAGTAGTTAAATAACAGTCTTGCCCCCTTCATTTCACTGATATGGGTTGTGATAACAAGAGCATCGTCGTAAAGAGCGGGTGCTTTGTAGTTTATTTCGAAATGTGAAACAGGAAGCATAATTCCGCGTGCCTCCAAACTTTTGTAACTCACCCCAAGTGAACGAAGTGCCTCAACACGACCAACCTCGAAATATTGGGCGTAATTTCCGTAGTAACAATAGCCCATTTGATCCGTTTCACCGTAACGAACTCGAAGTGTTGAATTATGTTTAAAAGAAGTTTTCATTGTTTATAACTCTTAATTCAAAAATAATGAGAGTTTTATTCGTGAGCGCGAAATAAAAATGTATTTTTAAAGTCCGCAAATGATTCTTTAATACTTATTCGGTTTAGTATACTGATTAATAATAGATTAGTTTCATTTGTATTAAATGAATGTTAAGAATCCGTGAATTTGTTAAAAAATTAGGAAGTAAAACTTTTCAAAAAATCAACCACCTTTCGACTTTTTTTTTAACTTTTTTATGTAAATATTTGTTCTCGCAAGAACGAACGATTAATAAACTATTCTACTACCGAATACATGTTTGTCTAGCGATAAATGTAGAAACCTATTTAACCAGCAAAAAATGAGTAAAAATCACGAAGCAACATGGGACTCTTGTCTGAAAGTAATAAAAGATAATGTGTCGTTGCAGGCTTTTAAAACGTGGTTTGAACCAATAGTTCCCGTTAAACTCGAAAGTGAGGTTCTCACGATACAAGTGCCTTCACATTTTTTCTACGAGTGGCTCGAAGAGAATTACATTGTTCTACTTAAAAAAGTAATCAAAAAAGAACTTGGTACAGAAGGTCGCTTGGAGTACAGTATTATAATGGAGAACAACCAGACCAATACAACTCCGTACACAGTGAAACTTCCAGCCTTGAATAAAAAGGCATTGAGAAATTCACCGGTAGCAATGCCTCTAAATGTAAACGAAAACCAAATTCGAAACCCATTTATTATTCCTGGGTTGAAAAAAGTGAATGTTGACTCAAATCTCAATCCTTCGTATTCCTTCGATAATTTTGTAGAAGGTGATTGTAACAGGTTGGCGAGAGCATCCGGTTATGCCGTTGCTAATAAACCAGGAGGGACTGCATTTAACCCACTTTTGATCTATGGAGGAGTTGGACTTGGTAAAACGCATTTAGCACACGCGATCGGAATTTCTATTAAAGATCAATTTCCGAGTAAAACAGTTCTTTATGTTGGTTCAGAAAAGTTTGCGCATCAATTCATTGATGCCATTAAGAACCAAACGACCAACGATTTCATTCATTTCTATCAAATGATAGATGTGCTCATCATTGACGATGTACAATTTTTCTCTGGCAAAGAGAAGACACAAGACGTATTCTTCCATATATTCAATCACCTGCACCAAAACGGAAAGCAAATCATTTTGACGAGTGACAAGCCACCAGTGGAGATGCAAGGTATGGAGCAACGACTTCTCTCTCGTTTTAAATGGGGGCTGTCTGCAGATTTAAGTGCGCCAGATTTGGAAACGAGAATGGCAATTCTTGAAAAGAAAATGTATGGAAATGGTATTGAACTTCCGAAAGAAGTTGTTGAATACCTCGCATATTCAATTAACACCAACGTTCGTGAAATGGAGGGTGCGCTGAATACACTTTTAGCACAAGCTTCACTCAACAAAAAAGCAATCACACTTGAACTTGCCAAACAAATGGTAGACAAGTTCGTGAAGAATACGGCTCGTGAGGTTTCAATTGAATACATCCAGAAAGTTGTGTGCGATTACTTCGATCTTCCTCTAGAAATTTTGAAATCAAAAACAAGAAAAAGAGAAGTAGTTCAAGCCCGTCAGATTTCCATGTATTTCTCTAAGAAAATGACGAAATCGTCTTTGGCCAATATTGGAGCACATTGTGGCGGAAAAGATCATGCTACTGTACTGCACGCTTGTAGAACAGTAACTAATCTTTCAGAAACAGACAAGCAATTCCGATCTTACCTAGAAGACTTAGAAAAGAAATTAACGATTCAATAAGCGATCGAATTCAAATACTCAAGCCCTGACTTTTATGTAAATCTGAAGTCAGGGCTTCTTTTTGCTCCAAACTTTCCTTTCATCTTTCAACCGACACAATCAAGCATTAAATTGTGAAGCCTAGTTACTGATTTCTATACGTTTAAGTGAGGTAGATTAATTTAGGTTCATGATCAATTCCAAAAATAATCAACATGCATACCAACCCGACTGAAACTTCATCGTCGCTTTTTGATGAAGAAATGATGTAGCGAATATCGTATCAATAACATTCTTAATTCAGTCTAGTATTTTGATAATAATCGTTTGTGAACTTAGAAAGGTCTTAAAGTATGAGCAAAAAGAAAGCGCTAATCTATTTAGAGTAGCGCTTTCTTAATATTTCGAAGAAGTTTATTTCTTGATTAACTTCCCTGAATAGACTTTGTCTGAAGTGGTAATTGTAACCATGTATATGCTTCCGTCAACACTAGATAGATCTAAATCAAATCGATTTCCTCCCTTTTCAGCTTGCAATTCTGTCTTAACGACAACTTTTCCATCGAAACCAAGTACTTGAAGTTGAACTGTTTCTTTTTTGTAAGAATTGAAAATCACTTCCGTTTGTCCAGATGTTGGATTTGGGTAGAAAGAAAGCAAATCGTAAACATCATCTAATATATTCACAGAACGTACTTCTGATCTTCTAGATGCTCCATCTGTATCAATTTGATTCAGTCTGTAATAATTAATACCAATGGAAGGATTTGGATCAGCCACATAGTAATGCGTTTGATTGATTGTGGTTCCGGCTCCATCAACTGTGTAGATTGTTTCGTAGTTAACACCGTCCGTTGATCTTTGGACTTCAAATTTTGCGCAATTCTTTTCACTTTGAGTAATCCACATCAAGTCTACAACGTGCTCTTCAGGTAGATAACTTGCGTCAAATTCTGATAATTCAACCGGTAATACAGAACAGTCCAATGTAGCATTACCGCCAAAGGCTAAATCAAACCCAGTCCCTCCAGCATTGGGGGACCACTCATCAACTACCAAAATATAGGAGTCTCCAGCGTTAGCAGTAAATGAGGCAACTTGCCCATTTCCGGCAGCCGGCTCCGATAAATCCGTATCTCCACCTGTTCCTGTAACACCAGTAGCTGCAGCATCGGAACATCTTAATGGTGTTCCAAGTGTCGCACACGTTACGTTTGGACCATAAACGGCAAAATCATAATCGTCTGCCAAGTCCGAAGGGGTTAACGTAATGTCTAACGTTCCTGCGTTGTTCGCTGTAAATGTAAACCAGTTAGAGTAATTTTCTCCTCCAGCAGGGCAGATTCCGAAAGTACAACCATCCGAAACCAATCCTGGTCCTGTTGCATCACCGCTCAAAGAATACGTATTACAAAGAGGAGTCAAAGTTTGACAATCATTATTATCTGTTCCGTTTGGTCCTCCAGCACATGGTACACACTGTAAAGTTGCGCTCCATCCAGGTGCGGTCACTGTATTATCTGAGTAAAATCTAAATGTTAAACAACCACTAGCGTCTGTTGCAGTATACGTCACAGGCATAGAGGCCGTAAGGTTGCCTTGCATTCCGTTAGGACCATAAATAGATTGAGTGTGCAAAGCGGCAAACTCAGGGCTGTTTTGTGTTGGTCCGTTTTTTACTTGTAGGTAGTCGTAACTTGCTTCAGTATTAAAAGAAGTAAACGTCGCTTGCATACAGTTGCCTGCTTGATCTGGGCAGAAAACACGGTAAATTCCTCCGTAATGAGGTGTGCCACCTGGTCCAATGTTTACAGAATAATTGTTTGTAAGACCTCCATCATCTGTATAAACAAATGGTCCACAATCGTTCACCATACAGGCTCCCACGAATTCTCCAGCACCTCCAGCAGTAGGGTGGACATAATCAACACCTGGGTAAGTGCATGATCCATCATCTACCGTTGCTAGTGGGTTGTAGTTTGTTGCAGATGGGTCGGTACATCCTGGAAGAGGAACAGTTGTCGTAACTCCAAGACATCCTGTTATGGTGTTGTTTGAAGCGTTCCGCTGAATTCGAATTAGGTATGTATTGCCAAGTGCGGTTGGAAAAGTAAGAGACTCATTCGCCGTACCAGCATTGTTTGAACAATATACATTGATTATACCCCCACATGGCGGTGCTGTTAGTTCATAAACATGCAAGATACCATTTTGATTGAGGGCCGTAAAATCAACAGTTGCAGTGTTTCCATCTCCGACGAACCAAGCCCAGCCATCATCAACATTTGCAGATCCACAAGACCCTGGGTTAAGATCTGTTGCTCCTACTGCAGCTGTAGTAATAGGTGCGCAAGGAGCATTGATGGTTAGAAGAGATGATCCCAATAATCCAGTGCAAGGCCAATCTTGCAGTGCTTGTCCAAACGATTGCGAAAAGCAAAGTAGAAAGACCAGACTTAAAAAAGTATTTAATAATTTCATATCAGTCGTTTTCATTTAGTTTGATAGTTCTCTTTTTATTTCGTGGAAACAAAATGAGCGTTAGATTTAAATCTTGGACATCAATGTAAACTTTCGAGTTTTCTTGGATGTAATTAAGATAGTTGTATGGATCAACTTGTTCGATTAAAGTAGAGTCCACATCACTAGCTGTATACCCGTCAAAAATATAATCACGACCATAAACCATAGCATTTTTAGCTTTCGCCACTTTGTATCGATCCACAGAAGCATAGCTGCTAGGATTTTCCAGAGTATTGTTTGGTATTTTGTTGGTGTATCGCTCTTCGGTGTTTTGACCGATTGAAATGCCAGAGCATAGCAATGCAAGTATGAGTAGATAGTTTCTTTCCATCGTATAGTTAGTTATTCGTAGTTTATGTAAAAATATGTAAAAATATAACTAGTTTATCAAAAAATAAATTTTGAGTCGCTAAATTACTTGTAATGAGTAATTCAGAGATAAGGACGAAGATTTACCTGACGGTTATTGAGCAAAGTTAGGTTTTGCTTCATACCGTTAAAGCTTTTGCAAGGGGATGAAATCTGTGCAATAGGCAAGACATCCTCCTTATTTTATCGGCGTACCTCATGAGGGTCTAATCAGAATTACTAAACTTGTAATAAGAGTTCAAAACTGTTCTGGAAGCATTAAATTCATATCGTTCGATAATTGTTCAAGGCGAAGGTCTTTACAAAGAAAAAGGATCCAAGTTTATTGGCTTGGCAATTCGTTGTTATAACGAGGAAGAAGCGAAAGAACATCTTGAAAATTGGAAAAAAGAACATCATCAAGCGCTACATTTATGTTACGCGTATCGCTTTGGACTTGATGGTTCTGTTTATCGAGCAAACGATGATGGAGAGCCTTCAAACTCGGCGGGAGTTCCTATTTTAGGACAATTGCAGTCTTTTGAAATAACAAATGTTCTGGTTGGTGTCGTTCGGTATTACGGAGGGACGAAATTGGGAGTTGGTGGCTTGATTAATGCCTATCGAACCGCGGCAAAAGAAGCTTTAGAAAGCACGAAAATTGTGACTTTTGAAGTTTTTGAACACTTGGTTATCTCATTTGACTATCCAGATATGGTTTCTGTAATGAATTGCCTCTCGAAATGGGGGCTTGAAATGGATCGACACCGATTTGAGGAGTCTTGTGAAATTGAAATCAGTTTGCCCATAAAAAAGAAAGCAGAAATTACTTCGGATTTTAAAGAGTTCGAGACATTAAAAATTTTAAATAAAGGTATTTACTAATGGAATTATTAAGAAAACTAGTGGAGGTACGCGCTGCCTCAAGTGATGAGGGAAGGATGAAAGATTTTCTGTTGAGTTATGTGCGTGAAAATTCCAAGGATTGGAAAGTACAGCCTACAATCTATGAGGGACGCCAATTTCAAGACTGCATTATTTTAGTCTTTGGAAAGCCGAGAACAGCAATTTATGCACACATGGACTCTATCGGTTTTTCTGTGGGATATGAAAAGGAACTCATTAAGATCGGAGGACCAAGAGCTATCGATGGAATGCAATTGGTTGGTTCGGATAGTCAGGGTGAAATAGAGACGGAATTAATGCTAATTGAAACGGAAGAAGAAACCTCGATTCAGTATGTTTTCGATCGAGAGATTGATCGTGGAACCATCTTAACATTTAAACCTAATTACCGTGAGACAACGGAGTACGTTCAATCTCCTTATATGGATAACAGGTTGGGAGTTTGGAACGCATTGCAAGTGGCCGAAACGTTGGAGAATGGTGCAATCGTTTTTGGGACTTACGAGGAGCATGGAGGAAATACGGTGGCAAGCTGTGCACGTTTTTTAATGGAAGAATATCATGTCTTTCAAGCGCTGATCTCCGATATTACCTGGGTGACGAATGGCGTTACTCATGGAGGAGGAGTTGCCATTTCGATGAGGGATAGTGGGCTTCCGCGGCGATCGTATTTAGATCGGATTATTGAATTGGCAAAAGCGTCTAAAGTCGATTTTCAGCTTGAAGTGGAATCAGCAGGTGGCAGTGATGGTGGTGTTTTACAGAAAGCATCTTTACCAATCGACTGGTGTTTTATTGGTGCGGCGGAAGATAACGTACATACGCCCGATGAGAAAGTGTTTAAGTCTGACATTCATTCCATGGTTGAATTGTATAAATATTTGATGGTAAATCTGTAAGGTTGATTGCGCCAAATTAATAATTCAACTATTGTTTTTTGTAACTTGTTATCAATGAAGTCAAAAAAAGTTTGCCAATTATATTCTTACAATAGTGATCATTTCAACTTAAAGGAAGATGATGAAGATTACTTTGTGAATGAATATTCTTACGAGAATCTCCCAAGCGACGAAGTTCATTGGTTGAATTTTCATCGAATTGAAAAGAAAGAACTGATCACTCAGTTTTTTAAAAACCAGAATTTTGATCAACTTGTTCTAGAAGATGTTTATGCACGAATGCGTCGACCGAAACTAGAGGAGTATGACGAATATTTATTCTTCTCATTGCGCTCTGTTTTACCTCCAGAGTCTAATACGGCTCGGTTAGAACAAGAGCAATTGAGCTTCATTTTAGGGAAGAATTATTTGGTTTCCTTACAAGAGAAATCTTCTGATTTTTTTCAAGACGTGCGCGGACGAATTGAATTGAAAAAAGGGACCATTCGCGATAAAGGTGCAGATTTCCTTCTTTTTCGCCTTCTCGACGCTACAATTGATAACTACTACAAGGTGGTAGAGTACGTCAATGAGCGCAGTCGTATGCTAGAACCGAAAATTATAGATGATCCAGACAGTGAGCTGCTTAAGGAAATCGAAATGCAAAAGCGAAAGTTACTCGTAATGCGGAAAATTGTCGGCCCGTTGAAAGACATCACACTTTCTCTCGAAAAAGTGGAGAATAACTTACTTTCCAAACAAAACATTCATTACTACGTCGATCTGAAAGACTCTTGTTTGGCGATTTTAGATGACATCGATAGCACGATAAGTTTGCTAGACGGATTAACCAACTTGTATTATGCGGTCCAAGGGCAAAAGATGAACGAAACGATGAAAGTTTTGACGGTCATCAGCGCGATTTTCATTCCCTTGACGTTTTTGGCAGGAATTTATGGGATGAACTTCCATAACATTCCCGAATTGAGGTCGCCTTACGGTTATTTCATTTTGCTCGGAGTTATGGTGATTATCACTATACTGATGATCATCTATTTCAAACAAAAAGGTTGGTTAAAAAATTAGCGGAAGTGTCCTAAAATAAAGCAAGCTAGAACGAGGTAATCCAAAAGCGAAGAAGCATCTTCGTGCTGTTGCACGTGAATTTCACTTTCACTTTGTTGGTAATGAAAATGCGGTACAAAAGCATGCGCCAGCATCAAGGTGGCAGCAACATACATTAACAAGTACCGCATTAATTTCATACGATAAAGTTCCGATTAAATTCTAGAGATAAATGAGTTTCATACGAATTAAGAAGAGTTCTAATTCGTCAATTGACTTATTATAATTTGACTACGATTTATTAGGCGTGAGGAAAAGCGAAGAGATTTTTCTGTAACGAGAGAATTAAATTGTCTGTAGTTCGCACAGAATGAAGAAGCCCCGAAATCAACTTTCGTTGAAATCGGGGCTTAAGATATATTCATATTTGTAGACTACGCCATTACTTTCGGAGCTGCAGACAAAATTGCCTCGCTTGTTTCCGATTGGTATTGTTCGAAGTTCTTTACGAATTTATTCGCAAGTTTATTTGCTGTATCGTCGAATGCGGCTTTATCAGACCATGTGTCTTTTGGATTCAAAATATCGCTTGGTACACCTTCACATGATGTTGGGATTGCCAATTCGAAGGTTGGCTGCGTTTGGAACTCAACGTTATCCAATTTACCTGTCATTGCTGCAGTGATCATTGCTCGTGTATACTTCAAGCTCATGCGCTCACCAACACCGTAAGATCCACCAGACCAACCTGTGTTCACTAACCAAACATTTACTTCAGCTTCCGCTAATTTTTGACCAAGTAACTCAGCATATTTAGCAGGGTGAAGTGGTAAAAAGGCAGCTCCAAAACAAGCAGAGAATGTTGTTTGAGGCTCTGTGATTCCCATTTCAGTTCCTGCAACTTTAGCTGTGTAACCTGACATGAAATGGTACATTGCTTGTTCAGTCGTCAATTTTGAGATCGGAGGTAAAACACCGAATGCATCACATGTTAAAAAGAAAATGTTCTTTGGAGCTCCGCCTTTCGATGGAACAGCGATATTATCAATGTGATGAATAGGGTAGGATACTCGTGTATTTTGAGTGATCGAGCCGTCTTTGTAATCTGGAGTTGAAGTTCCTTCTACAAAGCCAATGTTTTCTAAAATGGCACCAAACTTAATGGCGTCATAGATTTGAGGCTCTTTTTCTTGAGAAAGATCGATTGTTTTAGCGTAGCATCCACCTTCGAAGTTGAATACAGTGTTTTCTGCCCAGCCGTGCTCATCGTCACCAATCAAACGTCGGTTCGGATCTGATGACAATGTTGTTTTACCAGTACCTGACAAACCGAAAAAGATTGCAGTGTCTCCGTCTTCTCCAATGTTCGCTGAGCAGTGCATAGAGAGAATGTTCTTCTCGTGTGGTAGAATGTAATTCAACACTGAGAAAATTCCTTTTTTGATTTCTCCCGTGTATCCTGTTCCACCGATGACAATCATTTTCTTAGTGAAATTGATTAAGGCAAAGTTGTGTTGGCGTGTTCCATCGATTTCAGGATCTGCCATGAACCCAGGTGCACATACGATGTGCCAGTCTGGATCGAAGTGTTTAACTTCCTCATCAGTTGGTCGAAGAAACATGTTGTAGGCAAACATGTTAGACCACGGAAATTCAGTTACTACGCGAAGGTTGAGACGGTAATCGTCATCAGCGCCTGCATAAGCGTCACGCACATAAACGTCTTTTCCGTTTAAGTATGCTTTTACGCGATTGTAAAGAGCATCGAATTTTTCTGGGGTAAATTTAATATTGATATCTCCCCACCATACAGATTTTTCTGTGTTTTCGTCACAAACCACGAAGCGGTCCTTTGGAGAACGTCCAGTGAATTCGCCTGTTTGAATTGCGATTGCACCTGTGTCCGTCAAGACTCCTTGCCCGTTAATGATTGTGTCTTCAACAAGTTCTGCTGGCGACAAGTTCCAAAATTGATTTCCTAGATTGTTAAGTCCGATTGACTCAGATAGATTGGCATTCGTTCCTTTCTTACCAAATACGTCCATAATAATAGTTTCATTCGCTTTAGCGCGAGATTAACACTACAAAGGTAAACGATTCTCGTTCAAATATGGTTAGCATCGGACTTGAGTTTCCCACAATTGGATGAAAATATTGTTAACATTTACATAAGATAGCGGTTTGACTGTGGAAAAAAATACTTAGACTAAGTCGCGAAGTGCCTCAATTGCTGAACGTACATTTCTTCGGATATCGAGTATACTGGCGTCCATCATGTAGCAAGGAGCGGTAACAATTTTATTTTCTTTATCAATAAGAATTTCTTCTACTGTTTTCATTTCAGTCGTCGCACCGAGCGATTCAAGCCCGCTTGAGAAACTTTTAATATCATAAGGTGATTCCATTTCATCACTACCAATAGTCATTTTTGCATGAATGTTAGACCCTTCAAGGGCTTTTGCCATTACTACTGGGCTTACGCATAAGGCTGCAACTGGTTTTCCAACGTTCAGGAGATTGACAATTAGTAATTTCACTTCTGGAAGAATGGATCCGTCCGGCCCATCGAAAGCCCAATTCGTAAAATTCTTCGCACTTCCAAACCCACCAGGAATAACCAACGCATCAATATCCACGGGATCAATATCCATAATGTTTGAAACGTTTCCTCTGGCAATTCGCGCACTTTCGACCAACATATTTCGCTTCTGAGGCATTTCTTCACCAGTAAGATGATTGACAACATGATGCTGATTCTTATCTACTGAAATACAGACTGCCTGCGCACCGATTTCAGCAATGGATAATAAAGTCATGGTTGCTTCGTGAATTTCTGCTCCATCGTAGACACCACAGCCAGAAAGTAAAACTCCGATTTTCATTGGTAAATAAATTTTAAAGGTTCTGTGAATCCCTCCAAGTTAAGAACAATTTCACTTCCGCGCTTTTTTTCGAGTGCCAATTCTGATAAATCAGCTTCTATTGTTTCGTACACAAGAGATTCACACATATCACCATTATTTTTGTGAATCAACTTGATTGAGCGCTGAGGTGGTAAGGACTTAGCAACTGCTTGCGAACCTATCAATTGAAAGTCGTGTCGTTCGCAACCGCCAGAATACTGAATGTTGATGTACATTTTATTCCCTTCGATACTCGCGGATTGAATTTCATAAAAATCACTTCGTTGTGATATGTCTCCAATTCTAGCTTTTACTTGATACGGACGTTTTGGTTTCGAGTCGGTTATTTCTTCATCTGGGTATTCTGTTGGATCGGCATTCTCCTGATCTATTGATACTTCTGTAGTAGTATCCGTGTCCGTAGTTTCATTCGCAACTTCTTCCTGCGACTTACATGCGGTAAATCCAACGATAATTAAAGAAAGGATAAATAGATATTTCATGATTCGATTTTTCAGGTATGTTTCAAATATAGTACCATTCACAAGAAAGAGTTTGAATTCTGCTGTTCAAATCTTCAAAATTAATAGGGCATCTTTAATTATACTGTATCTTTGCGCCATGAAGACGAAGACCCTTAAAAAGAACAAGGTGAATGTAGTGACTCTCGGTTGCTCAAAAAATATATTTGACTCTGAAGTCATGATGGCTCAGTTGAAAGCGAACAAATTTGACGTAGAACATGAGTCTATGGAAGATGATGCTGAAATTGTAATCATCAATACTTGTGGATTTATCGACAATGCGAAACAAGAATCCATTGACACTATTTTGCGATATGCGGAGGCGAAAGCCGATGGTATGGTCGATAAAGTGTACGTTACGGGATGTCTTTCAGAACGTTATCGCGACGAGTTGGAAACGGAAATTCCAGATGTTGATGCTTATTTCGGCACTAGGGAATTGCCGCGTCTTTTGAAAACATTAAAAGCAGATTACAAGCATGAATTGGTCGGGGAACGTCTTTTGACGACTCCCTCACACTATGCTTATTTCAAAATTGCAGAAGGCTGTGATCGTCCGTGCTCGTTTTGCGCGATTCCTCTCATGCGTGGAAAACACAAGTCAACTCCGATGGAAGAATTGGTTGCTCAAGCGAAAGGTCTTGCTGCAAAGGGGGTGAAAGAACTCATGCTAATCGCACAAGATTTAACGTATTACGGACTTGATATCTATAAAAAACGCGCATTGTCGGAATTGCTCCAGGAACTTGAAAAAGTGGAAGGCATCGAGTGGATTAAATTGCATTACGCATACCCGAGTGGTTTCCCAATGGAAGTTATGGATGTGATGCGAGAAAGTTCCACAGTCTGTAATTATATTGACATTCCTTTGCAACATGGATCAACTCGAATGTTGAAAGCAATGCGTCGCGGAATTGATCGAGAAAAGACAGAGAAATTAATCGAAGAAATGCGTGCAAAAGTTCCAGGACTTGCTGTTCGTACAACCTTAATTGTTGGTTATCCAGGTGAGACTGAAGAAGACTTTCAAGAAATGTATGATTGGGTAGAACGTTCAAAGTTTGATCGCTTAGGAGTTTTTACCTATTCACATGAAGAGAATACCCATGCTTATAACTTCGAGGACGATGTGCCAGAAGAAGTGAAGAAGGAACGCGCGGATCAAATTATGGAACTGCAATCTGGGATCAGCTATGAGTTGAACCAACAAAAGATTGGTAAAACATTCAAAGTGCTTTTTGATCGTGTAGAAGGTGATTATTTTATCGGAAGAACAGAGTTTGATTCTCCAGAAGTTGACAACGAAGTTTTAGTGCGTAAGGATGCCGATTATATTCGATTAGGTGATTTTGCTGAGATTAAAATTACAAAAGCAGATCACTACGATTTGTATGGAGAAGTAGTAAAGTAAACCCAATTCTGTAGTTCGCGAAGATTGAATCAAAAAATATTTTTTTTTCAGCTAAACCTGTTAAGTAAAGAAGAACACTTGAATCGGAAGTCGTTCGCTTAAAATTACTTTAGGATTTTGATTTAAACCGTTATAACTTTGTTGGGATATTTATTGCTACTACACATACTATGGAGAAAATAGTTCATTCAATTTTTAATTCATTTTTTCAGACCAAACGTACTGTCAAAAACGTGGAAAAAATGATTGTCGTCCTTTCAATTTTATTTATCGTCGGAGCGTACTCGTATATTCTGATGACATTAAAATCGTAATCGCTTGATCATTTCTGATTTCTGGGATGGAAAGAAATAATTGCATCCTTCAGGAATTGTTGATCTAGATGCGTATATATTTCCGTCGTTGTGATGGATTCATGACCAAGCATTTCTTGAATTGCCCTTAAATTGGCGCCACCTTCCAACAAATGCGTTGCAAATGAGTGTCGAAATGTGTGCGGAGAGATATTCTTTTTAATGCCAGCTTCTTTTGCAAGATTCTTGATAATTGTAAAAATCATCACCCTTGTCAACTTGGCGCCGCGTCGATTCAAAAACACATAGCTTTCATTTCCAGGTTGTATTGTTGAATGCCTGCGAATTCCTTGATCGTAAATTTCGATTTCCTTTTTCACCGTTGGACTTACAGGTACTAATCGCTGCTTATTCCCCTTACCAATCACTCGAATGAACCCTTCTTCAAAAAAGATTTCTTCGAAACGGAGATTCACCAATTCAGAAACCCGCAATCCACAACTGTATAATGTTTCTAGAATGGCCTTGTTACGATGTCCTTCTTTCTTGCTGAGGTCAATGGTATCAATTAATAAATCAATTTCTTCAATCGTAAGGACTTCGGGCAATTTTCTTCCAATTTTTGGCATTTCTACCATTTCACTTGGGTCTACAGAGATGATTCCGTCTAGGAGCAAATAATGAAAGAATTGCTTGATGCCACTGAGGATTCTAGCTTGAGTTCTAGCGCTCAAACCAAGGTCATACAATTCTTTAATAAAAGCATTCAGGTGTTCAATTCGGATCTCCGTTGGTTCAATTTTAAGCGATTCTGCAAATTCACGGAGCTTGTGTATATCATTTTGATAAGCGAAAATCGAATTCTCCGCAAGTCCTTTCTCAATTTTCAGATATGAAACAAAATCCTTAATATAGCGCAGCCAAGTCATGAAATATGAAGATTCTAATTATCAACGGTCCAAATCTTAATCTCCTCGGAACCCGTGAGCAACAAATATATGGGAATGAGACGTTCGAAATGTATCTGGAGCAGTTGAAATTCAAGAAAAGTGCTTCTATCGATTATTTTCAATCGAATGTGGAAGGGGAGATGATCAATTTCATGCAGGATTCAGATCACGATGCGATTATTTTAAACGCTGGTGGTTATACGCATACTTCCGTGGCAATTAGAGATTGTATCAAAGCAATCGAAGTTCCTGTAATTGAGGTTCACATCAGCAACATTGCAAATCGCGAATCTTTTCGTCATACCTCTATGATTAGTCCAGTGGTCATTGGATGTATTTTTGGGTTTGGATTGGAGGGATATTCCCTTGCAGTGGATTACATTCAGAATTATTTGGCGTATCACAACAAATGATGCCGTGAACGTTCACTGTTCCGAGATTACTTGAATAAGCGCTGATTGAGTTGGGAGAAATTTCTTACTTTTTTCGCATAGAAATTCCAGATGACATTGCCTTTAAACAATCCTACAGCGTTGAATGTAGAGCTAGCTTTCTTGATTGCTTGTCGTTTTCGAAGTAGTGTTCTCGATTTCTGATAAACATAGAAGTGAGCTTTGAGTACAGCCCAGAAGTTTTTAAATTCTCCTTTAAATAGGAAACTGTAGGCTGCAATTCCGTCTAAAGTCATTCGCCAAAACAATTTCGGAAACAAAAACCCTTCGTGATTTTTAATCAACATGACGAGTCCATTGCGAAAATTCAAATACGTTTTTCTCGGAGATGAATAGGGAAGTGCTCCGCCGCCAACATGGTATAGAACAGAACTTGGGATTACCATGAATTTACCTCCGCGTTTTTTTATTCTCCAACAGAGGTCGATTTCTTCCATGTGGGCGAAAAAATCTTCATCAAATCCACCGTGTTCGTGAAAAACTTCAGATCTGATCATCATAGCCGCACCTGTAGCCCAGAAAATCTCCATTGCGTTTTCGTATTGCCCGTGATCTTCTTCAATTTGATGAAAAATGCGTCCACGACAAAAAGGAAAGTAGTTTTTATCTAGAAATCCCCCCGATGCACCAGCATGTTCGAAGCTACTTTTGTCTTTAAATGAACGAATTTTGGGTTGGCAACCACTTATGGATGGGTCTTTCATGCATTCGTACAAAGGATCTAGCCAATTCTCTGTCACTTCAACATCACTGTTTAAAAGGACATAAAAGGTGCTGTCTACTTTTTTTAGTGCGTCGTTATATCCTTTCGCAAAGCCACCATTTTCCGTGTTTTCAATAATTTGAACAGTAGGGTAATTCGCACGGACATAAGCAACGGAACCATCTGAGGAAGCATTGTCTGCGACGAATATTTGTGCATTTCCAGAACAGTCCACGACATTGCCTAGGAATTCCTTCAAAAAGTTAATTCCATTCCAATTAAGGATTACTACAGCTACATCTTCCATGAGCGGCAAAAGTAGCACATTATCAGAAATATTCTAGTACTGTCTAAAGTCATCCAAACTATTCTGTCCCCATTTATCGATAACATGGGAGTTTGGATTGTCCACGTCGCCATTTCGCGTGTTTCTTTTAGATAATTCTTGCTGCCACGCGCTGTTCTTTAATTCTCCGATCATATCAGAGTGCAAGAGGCGATAGGTATTGTTTACCAAATCCGGATTGTAGAAGATGAAGCGCTTGTTACTGAATGCTCCAATTTTGTTGTACTGCCATATTTCATAAGGGTATTCCATATTGGAGACTTCGCGATTGATAATATTTGTCGGAGAACCGTATTGAAGGTAAACACGTCCACGATCTGTTTCGAATCCCTCCTGGAAATTATTGGCATAGATTTTCTCAACAAACTGCACTTGTCTTTTGTACGAAAGCCACTCATCGTAAGCGTTGATTCCCGCAGTTACTACCCAGTATTGTTGAATGAATTTTCGAACAGCGTCTCCATCGTTACCTTTGAGCAGTTCAACGATGTTTTTGACTTCATTTGCTTTTGAAATTGGAATCAAACTTTCGAGATAATAGCCCACGCTATCTTCTGGGATACTCGATTGAAACATAGGATCAACAATAATATCACCTGCGAATAAGTCAACCTCTTGGTCGTTGCTTCTTTCAAATTCATAGAGTTGGGTTGCCAGTTCGACATTGGCATCACTTAGTATTGTGTACTTCAACACATAAGTTCCCGTTAATATACGATCCAGTTGAATTTTTCGAAAAACGGGCACGACATCGCTTGTGGAATATTCCGAAATCATTTCAAATTCCTTTAAAATATCTCCGCTTTGCGCATCAATAATTGATTGTTTAATTCTGAAAGTCGAATCTCCGAAAAGCGTCGAATTGTATACTTCCATATAAACAGGCAGTGCATCGAGCTGTTCTGGATAGAATGTTGATATTCTCGGAATGATATTGTACCCAGATTTAAAAAATATGGAGTTGGGATCACCTGCAGTCGCAATTTCAGCAACTTCGATATCCGACAGTGAAATGGCATCTCCCATGTCTTCTACGAGAATGGGCATAGCTGCTGTGAGAGCTTCGTTAGTGGTGTTTAAGTCTGTCAGTCGAATATGGAACTCGTATTCCCCCGGAAGTAATTTGTAGCGCTGTAAGTCGAAAAAGTCTTCAATGATGCTATCTCGCATTAATGGAGATGAAAGTCGATATGCGTTTGAAGCTACAATACTGTCGGAATTTTGTACTGAAGTCTCAACGAGTACATCAGCAATAAGTCCGCCTTCAACGCCGGTGTAAGCCAAAGAATAGCCTACGAATTGAAAATTGAATTCTACATAGTTTCCAATTCCAGGTGCATAAAATTGTTTGTTATCGACGTAAGCTCGCAATTGTTTTTGTGCAGTAGTAATCGAAATGCTGGCGAAAAGCGTTAAAAAAATCGCGATTAGTTTCATCGTTGAGAGTTTTGTAGGGTAAAGATACGAAATACAAGTCGTTTGAAAGTTGAACGTACTGATTGTTGATTCATGTGGGTGAAAAATTCTGTAAAGTGTTGACTCAAAGAAGGGAATGGAAACAGCGAAAAAAAAATGTCAGTTATCGTGAAAAAAAAATGTGGAAACTCTTGCGGATATTTAACTTTTGAGTACTTTTGGCGCGGAGAATTGGCAGAGTGGTCGAATGCACCGGTCTTGAAAACCGGCGTACCGCAAGGTACCGGGGGTTCGAATCCCTCATTCTCCGCCAAAGAAAAGAGTTTCACTTTGTGAAGCTCTTTTTTTGTTTGCTGTGATGGGATGAGAACCAAGTTCGAGCCGCAGCGAAGCGGAGCCCAATCAAACTTTTGCTTCACAAAACGGTTTGATAATCCCTCATTCTCCGCCAGAAAAAAGCTTCGCAGTCCGCGAGGCTTTTTTTATGCCTCAAATTTCGGGATTCTGCCAATTAGGTTCGGAAGCGGCCCTAACGTTTGCCTCTCGAAAGCTGTCGCTTTCTCTTCTCATTCTTCATTTATCCTTCCGATTTAAATTCCTTTTTACAATTGCATTCAGATGGCAACTAGACTCAACCCTGAGTGCTCAGCGTCGAAATAGGACTAAATTGATATAATTCTTAACCGATTTCTGAGGATCGCATGGAATTTCCTATTAATCCCCTTCTTTATTCCTTATATTTGTATTCTGATTGAAATTCTCAGGGATTTTAAGCAGGTTATTATTCATTTTAAATCCAATAATGGGGAAATCACAAGAAACTTTTAACAAGAAAGAAAAAGAAAAAAAACGTTTAAAGAAGCGGGAAGACAAGAAGAAAAAAGCGGAAGAGCGTAAAGCGAATTCACCAGGTTCAGGTCTTGATGCAATGATGGCATACGTTGACGAATTTGGAAATATCTCAGATACTCCGCCAGATCCAACGAAGAAAAAGAAAGAAGTCAAAGCAGAGAATATCGAAATTGGTGTTGCGAAAAGAGAGGACGTAGAAGTAGAGACTGTTCGTAATGGACGTGTTGAGTTCTTCAACGACGCCAAAGGATTCGGTTTTATCAAGGAAACAGGTACCGACGAAAAGTTCTTCGTTCACATTAATGGTTGTGAAGAAGAAATTGCTGAAAACGATAAAGTTTCTTTTGAACTAGAGCAAGGTCTTAAAGGGATCAATGCAGTTCGAGTTAAGAAAATCTAAAAATATTTCAATGGTTGAATTCGATTCGACCAAAATATTAATAAAGGGGTCTCACTGAAGTGAAACCCTTTTTTGCTATTATTGGGAAATGAAGTTTCTTCAAAAACACCTACTTATTCCTCCGTTTACTTCAAGTATTTTGTCGACAAGGTCGGTTGCATCAAAACGAAAAATCTCAGAACAAGTACGTTATTCGTTTTAAATAAGACGATTCATCAACCATGCGTTTATCATTTGAGAAAACGGTTATTTTTGCCACATGTTTCGGAATAACGCGATGATCTTTATTTTTATCACTATTGTGATTGATGCCACTGGTTTGGGGGTAATTATTGCGCCGTTGCCTGATTTGATTGCAGAAGTCGCTGATATTCCTGCAACGCAATCGAAAACTATTTATGGATTGATTATAATGGTGTATGCTATTATGCAGTTCATTTTTGCGCCTATCGTTGGTGGTTTGAGTGATCGGTTTGGAAGAAGACCTGTGCTTTTAATTTCTCTTTTAGGACTCGCGCTGGATTATACGATCATGTATTTTGCACCGTCACTATTCTGGCTGGTTCTCGGGCGTTGTATTTCTGGAATGTTTGGAGCAAGTTATTCTACAGCCTCTGCCTATATAGCCGATATTTCGACACCAGAGAATAAAACGCGGAATTTTGGAATGGTTGGAGCTGCGTTCGGTTTTGGATTCATTATCGGTCCAGCGATTGGTGGGCTTTTGGGGGATTACGGTGTTCGAATTCCATTTTTAGTTGCAGGCGGCTTGTCTTTAGTCAATTTTATTTATGGTTTTATCGTTTTGAAGGAGACGCTACCCAAAGAAAAACGACGTCCTTTCTCTATTTTGAGGTCGAACCCTGTTGGCGCTTTTTTTCAAATAGTTAAGTATAAAGCATTGGGATTGATGTTCTTAGTTATTTTCCTTTATTACATAGCGGGTACAGCCATTCAGACGACTTGGGTGTTTTTGACGAAAGAAAAATTTGGCTGGTCGCTTTCAGACATTGGGATATCGCTGGCTGTTGTCGGTGTTTGTGTTGCCATTGTTCAAGGAGGGCTTGCTGGTGTCATTTCAAAGCGATTCGGTAATGTCAGAACAGCTTACACAGGCTTGATTGTGTTTTTTGTTTCAGTAATCGCAATTGGTTCAGCCACCGATGGATGGATACTTTACGCATTGATGCTTCCTTATGCCTTTACTGGTCTCGCTGGGCCAACAATTCAAGCGATTATGTCTAACAATACAAAAGATACGGAGCAGGGTGAATTACAAGGTACAATTACGAGTGTCGTTAGTCTTTCCGAGGTTGTTGGACCTCCCATTATGACTTCATTGCTTGCGTTTACCACTGTAGGGTTTCCAGAAGGACAGAAAGTGTATGGATCGCCGTATTTTTTGGCTGGAGCATTCATTATTGTCGCAACAATTTTGTTTTGGCTAGCTACGAAAGATTTCAGAAAACAAAGCAGACCTGCTGAGGCAAATGAGATTAATTCAGTTTTGGATACGGAGATAATCGAGGAAGGCAATGAGATGGAACGGATCTTTTAACTTCCTGACGCTTCTTTTTCCGCAAATTCCTTAAACAAATCCAGGTATTTCTGAGATTGCTTTTTAAACGCTCCAGGCATCAACCATCCAAAAATCTTCATCGTTCCAGACATTTTGAATTCGTTATCCGTCGAGTAGCGCGTTTTTCCGTCACCAAGATCTTCGAAGTGATTGTCTATACTGTTGAAAACATTTTTCGCTTCATACGTTGCACCGAAAAGATGGGGTAAATCACTTTTGGTTATCGTTTCGATCATTTCAATATCACGTTTCCCCATTTTATACTTGAGTTTGTGCTTCGATCCTACTTCTCCTGAGCTCCCTTCAACGGATTCTATAGAAATAAAGCCTGGCTGCCATTTTGCCAAATTATCAGGGTTTTCGAACAGTTCAACGACCTTTTGCCGTGGAAGATTGATGATCACTTCGTTGGTATACTTCATGGCTGTATTCTTTTAGTTTATAGTGAATTTGAAACGATTTCTTCAACAACCTGTGGGTCTAAAAGAGTAGAGGTATCGCCAAAATTTGCACGTTCACCTTCTGCAATTTTACGTAGGATCCGACGCATTATTTTTCCAGATCGTGTTTTGGGTAATCCTCTGACAATTTGAATCTTTTCGGGTTTTGCAATTCTTCCAATTCCTTCGCACACAGAATCGATAATAGATTGTCTCACCGTCTCGTCATCCATTCTATTAGAGCTGTCCACCACGACATAAGCATAAATTCCTTGGCCTTTAATGTCGTGTGGGTATCCAACGACTGCCGATTCTATTGCGTATTTGTTTGTATTTATAGCGTCTTCAATCTCTGCAGTTCCGAAGCGATGTCCAGAAACATTGATCACATCATCAACGCGACCAATAATTCGGTACAAACCGTTGGCATCTCGTTTGGCGCCATCTCCAGTAAAATAATAGCCGTCATAGTGCGAGAAATAGACATTTTTACAACGTTCATGATCGCCATACGTTGTTCTTAAAATGGAGGGCCAAGGATGCTTGATGCACAAATAACCTTCCACTTCATTTTTATGGATTTCCTTTCCTTCTTGATCCAAAAGAACGGGTTGGATGCCGGGCAATGGCAACCCCGCATGCGTTGGTTTTTGAGGTGATAATGCGCCAAGTCCTGAGATCATGATTCCACCAGTTTCAGTTTGCCACCAAGTATCGACAACAGGACATTTTTTTTGCCCGATATGATCAAAGTACCATTGCCATGCTTCCTCATTGATGGGCTCTCCGACAGATCCAATAACTTTAAGCGAATCAAGATTGTATGGTTTTACATAGTCCAGACCAGCTCCCATGAGAGCACGAATGGCAGTCGGAGCAGTATAGAATTGATTGACTTTATATTTTTCACAGACTTTCCAAAATCTACCAGCATCTGGGTATGTTGGAATTCCTTCAAAGACGACGGATGTTGCTCCAGAAAGCAGCGGGCCGTATACAATATATGAATGGCCGGTAATCCAACCAATATCTGCGGTACACCAGAAAATATCCCCTAGATCGTATTGAAAAACATTCTGAAATGAATACGCTGTATAAACCATGTACCCACCACAGGTATGAACAACTCCTTTTGGTTTTCCCGTTGATCCTGAGGTATATAATATAAAGAGCAAGTCCTCACTTTGCATTGGCTCTGCTGGACATTCATCTTTCATGGTATCGACCAACGACTGATAATCGACATCTCGGTCTGAAATCATTTGAGCACCGTTGCTTGTATGTTGGTGAACGAGGACATACTCAACGGAAGTACAATGCGTTAAAGCTTCGTCCACCATTGACTTCAAATTAAGCTGTTTCGCACCTCGATTAAGTCCGTCGGACGTAATAACCAATTTCGCTTGTGCGTCATTGATTCGATCCGCGAGCGCGTTGGAGGAAAATCCAGCAAAAATTATTGAATGAACCGCGCCTATTCTTGCACATGCTATAACGGAAATGATGGCTTCCAAGGTCATAGGCATGTAGATACAAACGCGATCGCCTTTTTCTATACCAAGTGATTTAAGGGCATTGGAAACCTTGCAAACTTCGTGATAGAGCTGTTTGAAGGTAATGGAAGTATCTTTCTCGGCAGGGTCATTGGGTTCCCAGTAAAATGCGATGGTATCTCCTTTCGAGTGAAGATGTCTATCCAACATGTTTTCGGTGATATTCATTTCACCGCCTTCAAACCATTTTACATCAGGATCGCTAAAATTCCATTCGAGTGTCTTGTTCCATTTCGATCTCCAATCAAAAGAAGATGCGATTTCATCCCAAAAATCACTCGGGTTTTCAACGCTTCTCTCGTAGTTAGATGTGTATTCTTCAAATGTTTTGATGCGTAAGCTCATTCAACCTGGTTTTAGCTCTAAAATAATCAAATGAAGTAATTGAGGATGAAAAGAAGCTTACTTTTCTTCGTTTTTTGATTCAATGAATGGACGCGTCTGTAGCTGAGTTTTTTTTGTTTTTTACGCAACCACTGCAATGCCGAATCTACAGAAATGAATCCTTTTAATGGCGTGCTGGATCGATGTAAGGTGGAGAAAAAGTTTAACGAAAGCCTTTCGGTCGAGTTATTCAAAATTACGGCGATTGTGTCTACCATTTCTAATAAGTCTTTTCGCTGAATCAATTTTTGAGCTTCTTTGGTAAAACTCACACCAGGATACGCTTTGATCAGAATGGATTGTGTTCCATGAATAGTAGCGTTTTCAACTGCCTTTAACACATTTTCTAAATCGAAAATATTGATCTTATAGTTTTCACAAACATCTTCCCACGTCAAATAAATAGTATTCGAATCCAATCTTCTAATTACCATGCTCAACTGATCATTTTGAAAGTGTTGGAGCACCTGTCCTTTTTTGAGAATTTCGTTGCTTGGATTGCGAATTCTTCAAACGTATAGCCATCAAATTTGCAAACTCCATTGATAGTTCCAATCCAAATTTGATTTTTATAATCTGCTAAAATGCACCAAACGTCATTACTGAGAAGTCCATCACGCTCATAATAATTAGTTGTTCTTTTTTCGGAATCAATTACACTAATCCCATCTGTATGACCGAACCAGATATTTCCATTTCCGTCTTCGGTGATGTCTTTTATTGTCACGTTTTGACCAAATTGACTCTGGATAGTGTTGACAATCGATAAGGTGCTTCCATCATAACAGAAAGCTCCGTTTTGGGTACCAAACCAAATGTTACCCTTTGAATCCTGAAATATAGTCCTGACGACATCACTAATTTTTTTTTCTAGATGCAGGTAGGGAATAAATTCAGCGGATGAAATTTCAGTATCGCTTTCGGATGCTGTCTGCACCTCTGGTTTAATTGGAGATTCACTTGAAGTTTTTAAGGATACGCATGAATACATGTTGAGTAAAAATATCGTTCCAAGTAATAATGTATGTTTGCTCATTTCATTCGAATAAAGGTCTCAAAACAACGAAAGTTTTAAGAATCATTTTTTTTATTGAAGGTAGTTTTTTTCAAGAACTCCATCAAAGTTAGATATAGTAAAGGCTTGGCTGGCCGAAAAATAGAACAAAAAAAGGCCTTGATTTCTCAAAATTTTAATGGGTGGAAGATGGGGTTTACTGCGACTTCACTGCGTTTTGCTCAGTGCAGGCTTCTCACTCCAATTTCTCTTTAAACTAAAGTTGATTTCAAAAAAAAGAGTCAGCTCCTATGAACTGACTCTTCTGGGTGGAAGATGGGGCTCGAACCCACGACCCTCGGTACCACAAACCGATGCTCTAACCAACTGAGCTACAACCACCATTTTTGCAAGTGTGACTTGCGGAGCGCAAATATAGATAATTCTTTAAAAATGTGATTCTAGTTTTAATTTTTTTTCCGAATTGACTTTCAATTTAATAGATTATACCCATTTTTAGTCATTTGAACAGAACGTTTCGACATTTCTAGAAATGTAGAATTGTAGAAATGTCACATTATGGTATCATATATTCACCACTTCAAACTTCCAAATAAAAACACCAAATCCCGCACAAAATCTCCGCGATTCCCTCACCATTTATACCTGAAAATTTGGAGATTCTGACTACTTTTGCATTCATTGCGACGCATTCGTTTGTTCGCATTCATTTAGAAGAAAAAAATATGTTGAAAATTGGAGTTCTCGGTGCTGGACACCTCGGTAAGATTCACATTCGTTTATTGCTTGAATTAAAAGATCAGTTTGAATTTATTGGATTCTATGACCCAAGCGATGCGAATGCCACTTCTGCTATCGATCAGTTCTCAGTGAAACGCTTCGATGACATAGACAGCTTGCTGGATGTTGTCGATTGTATTGACATTGTTACACCGACAATTTCCCATTTTGATTGCGCTTCTATAGCGTTAAGAAAAAGTAAACATGTATTCATTGAAAAACCTGTAACCGAGACAGTTGAAGAGGCTAAGAAAATAGAAAGTTTGGCGCACGAAGCTGGAGTCAAAGTGCAGGTTGGACATGTGGAACGATTTAACCCAGCTTTTCAAGCCGCAATTCCATACCTAAACAATCCAATGTTTATTGAGACACACCGTTTGGCTCAATTCAACCCTCGAGGCACTGATGTTCCTGTTGTTTTAGATTTGATGATTCATGATATCGATGCTATTTTGAGCGTTGTTAAATCCGGAGTTAAACGAATTTCTGCATCAGGCGTAGCCGTTGTCAGTGATACTCCAGATATCGCAAATGCACGAATCGAATTTGATAATGGATGCGTTGCAAATCTCACGGCGAGTCGAATTTCAATGAAGAATATGAGAAAATCGCGCTTTTTTCAGAAGGATGCGTACATCTCCGTAGATTTTCTTGAAAAAGAGATGGAAGTTGTTAGAATGGAAAATGTTGAAGGTGAACCTGACCCGTTTGATATGGTTTTGGAACTTGGAGAAGGCAAACCATCGAAAAAAATTCTCTTCGATAAACCAACCATTGTGGAGTCAAATGCGATTAAAGAAGAACTAGCGACCTTCGGACAAGCGATTCAAAATGATACAACGCCAATCGTTTCAATCCAAGACGGAAAAGCGGCATTGGAAGTAGCGCACCAAATTGTTGAGAAGATTAAAGTATCGGGTTCTATTTTGGTCGATAATATTTAGTGAAATTTAGCGTTTTTATAACACTACTATGAAGAAACTCACATTATTCCTTTTTGTTAGCCTCTTGTTTGCCGGCTGCGTTAAAAATAATCCAGATCCATCTTGGTTGGAGGTCAATGAATGGACACTCGAAAATAATATCAGCATTACGGAAGGAGAGCTTGTACACGACTTTAGCGATGCCTGGGTGTACGTTGACGACAAATTGATAGGAGTTTTTGAAGTTCCCTTTAAAATTCCATTGCTTCTGAGTGGTAACAGTAAAATAACACTGTATCCAACAGTGAGAAACAACGGCATTTCTGCAACGAAGAAAATTTATCCATTCGTCGAACCATATATCATAGAAGCCAATTTAGTCCAAAATCAAACTCTTACGATCAATCCGACGACGAAATATTATTCCCAAACGACGTTCAGAATCTGGGATTTTGAAGATGGTGGAAATATCGGTTTTGAATCGACCCCGCAAACGACAACAACTATTTTTCAGTCAAATGACCCAACGATTATTCAGCCGTTCAATGGCAATTTCTTTGGACGTGTTAATCTAGATGAGACAAGTAATTTCTGGCAGCAAATTTCCTCGAATTTTTTCAATGACTTACCGCAGGGTGGAGCAGAAGTTTATTTAGAGTTGAACTATCACAACACAGTCCCAGTTGTGACGGGTGTTCTTGCTCTTGAACCGACGACAGTTGTTAGTAATCCTAACGTGCAATTGAATGGGCAGAATGCTTCGGAAGTTGTCTGGAAGAAAATCTATATTGACCTGAAAACCATAGTTTCGGGATCAATTGATGCGAATGCTTTTCAGCTTTCTTATGACGCGGTACTGCCTGATACATTGACGTCGGGACAGATCAATTTGGACAACATCAAATTGGTGCATTTCTAAATGAACGCAAGATTCCTCACATGTTTAATAATTTCTCTCGATTGGGCTGCTTCCTGTCTCGGTTGGGGATTGTTTTATTATTATAGAAAAACGGGAATCGAAGGTGAAGCATTCGTTGCGACAAAAGCCTTTTATCTTGGTATTTTATTGGTGCCTATCGTGTGGCTTTTAATCTATCTTCTTCAGGGAACTTATCATGATGTAAGACGCTTGCACAGACTTAAAATTATAAATCTCACATTCGTTGGAACGCTCTTAGGAGTCGTAGTTCTTTTCTTTCTTTTGCTCATTGACGATGAAATTAGTGGGTACAAGCAATACTACAAATCTCTTTTTGTTCTCTTTGCATTGCAGTTTTCCGTTGTTTTTATTCCGCGCTTTACACTGGTAAGTTTGATCGTAAAGCGAATACATTCAAGAAAAGCAGGATTTAAAACCTTGATCGTAGGCGGAAGCGATAAAGCAGTCGAGATTTACAACGAAATCGAAGATCTTCCAAAAGGCATTGGGCATAATTTTATCGGATTTATCAATATCAATGGAGTCGATCGGGAATTGGAAGACAAACTTACCTACCTGGGACATATCGATGATGTAGAAAGTATCGTAGAAAAATATGAAATCGAGGAGGTGATTATTGCGCTGGAAAGTACCGAACACAATAAGATTAAGGCAATTATTTCACGATTGGAGGTAGGCGAGGTGCGCATACGAGTTTTGCCCGATATGTACGATATTTTGGCAGGAACTGTTGAAATGAGTAATATTTTCGGTGCATTATTGATCGATGTTAACTCGGAAGTTATGCCAGTATGGCAGCGAATTGTTAAACGTGGCTTTGATGTCGTAGCGTCAGCGATAGCGCTTATTTTGTGTTTACCGCTATTCATCGTTCTTGCTGTTTTAGTAAAAACATCATCTCCGGGTCCCATATTTTTTCTTCAGGATAGGATAGGTAAGAATGGGCGGTCATTTCGCATAATAAAATTTAGAACGATGGTTGTGAATGCTGAAGCGAGTGGACCACAATTGTCTTCTTCGAATGATCCAAGAATCACGAAAATCGGTAGATTCATGCGCAAAACGCGTTTGGATGAATTTCCTCAATTCTACAACGTCCTAGTAGGAGATATGTCACTGGTAGGACCGCGACCAGAACGTCAGTTTTACATCGATCAAATTGTTAAGATTGAGCCGCAATATTTGGAATTGACAAAGGTAAGACCTGGAATTACCTCTTGGGGACAGGTCAAATACGGTTATGCAGAAAACGTCACACAAATGTTGGATCGAATGAAATTTGATTTACTCTATCTAAAAAATAGAAGTTTATCACTCGATCTAAAAATCATGCTCTACACGATTCTCATTATCTTTAAAGGGTCGGGTAAATAGTTGACTATTTAACAGAGACGTCAAACATTTCTTTATTTCCTATGTAACCTTTCAATCGATCTCCAATAGCAATAGGGCCAACTCCAGAAGGTGTTCCAGTGAAAATCAGATCTCCCTTTTTTAAAGTCATAAATTGAGAGACATAGCAAATCAGTGTATCAATGTCGAAAATCATATCTTTTGTAAAACCGCGCTGAACGACTTCACCATTTTGCTCCAATCGAAATTCTATATTGGTCAAGTCTAATTTTTCTTTCGGAATAAACTCTCCTGAAAGTGGTGCGCTGCCTTCAAATGATTTGGCAATTTCCCAAGGATGTCCTTTCTCTTTACACTCCTTTTGAAGGTCACGTGCTGTAAAATCGATGCCAAGACCAATGGATTCGTAATAAGTATGTGCGAACTTCTCTGAAATATTTTTCCCCACTTTACATATTTTCACCACAATTTCGCACTCGAAATGAATGTCTCTTGAAAAAGAAGGGTAGTAGAAGTGATAACCAGGTCGCAATATCGCAATGTCCGGTTTCATAAAGAACATTGGTTTGGATGGAATTGCAGAGTTCATTTCCTTAGCGTGATCCGCATAATTTCTTCCGATGCAAATTATTTTCATTTCCCGAATTTATCTTTTAATGCGTTGAGTTTATCGTCGAAACTTTCGTTTGGTTTACTGTTTTTCGTTTTGATTCGCTCCATTTCCTTTCTCAAACATTGTTTTGTATAGAGAGGAAAGTCGGCGTCCAGCATCCATCCGTAGTATCCAGGTTCTGTTCTGTGAACTTCTTCTACGGTTTTATTCTTGTGCTTCCCGAAATTATAAATGAGATCCCCCTTTTTATTGTATCCCAATCTTCCTGCAAAATCAGCTCTTTTTTGATCGTTGTGCCTTGAAAACTCGGATAGAAAATCAACGTCTCCTTGAAGATTCTCATAATGGCTAATTTGAGCATCGAGAACCTCCCATGTTGCTTTGGCATCCGCAAAGGCATTGTGCGCATTGTTTAATTCTTTACTGCAATAAAATTTGTATGCAGCAACCAAAGTGCGTTGCTCCATCTTGTGAAAAATGTTCTGCACGTCGATGTGGCGAGAAATAGAAAGATCAAAGTCACTTCCCGCACGTAAAAATTCCTCTGAAAGCATAGGTAGGTCAAACTTGTTAGAATTGTAGCCTGCGAAATCACAATCCTTTAGAAACGCCTCCAGTTCTGGCAATATATCTCTGAACGTAGGGGCATCTGCAACATCTTCGTCATAAATCCCGTGAATTTCACTCACTTCCTTGGGAATGTGCATTTCTGGATTCACGCGTTTCGAATAATTCGTTTCAGTTCCGTCTGGAGCAATTTTTACAATGGCAATTTCTACAATTCGATCTTGGGTTACGCTAAGTCCAGTAGCTTCTAGATCAAAAATTGCAAGGGATTTGTCGAGTTTGATATTCATGCCTTAAATATAGCGATAGGGAGGAGGTGTAACAAAAAAGTCCCGATATTTTATCGAGACTTTTTGTTTAAAGTGAGAATCTTCGTCTTTTGGATTAGGATCTAATTTTATTCAGTTTTCAATCCTACGTACTGATAAGGATTGTATTTGTCTTTGTTAACTGCATCCTGCTCGTATTCTGGGCCTTGAACGATAGACGTAACAATTACTACGTTTACTTTTCCTTTGAATTCTTCAAATTGTTCGAAATGAGCGATTAGATCATACTTCATATTCTCCGCACGAATTTGAGCCAGTTTTTCGTTTGTTCCATATGTTTTTGTTGGAACGTGAGATGCTGATGAATAAACGTTAATGGTGATTTCCTCGCATTTCGTTTTCAATTGCTCTTCTACATCTTCCACAAATTTCTTCAAGTTTCCTCGTTTTGTGGATAGTTTGTTCTTGTTGTAAGCAAAGTAGTGCATAAACTCAACTGGCTCACAAGCGGAAACCACAACTTCGATAATTTCTAACGTATCTTCAGGAATGATCAATTTTCTCGTGTCAACATCTAAGAGTAATTCACGATAGATTTCTTGATAGTTTGTATCACATAAAGTCGTGAAGGAATCGTCACCCATACTTAAACTGTCTGTCAAGTTCATGTATTCCAAACGATAGGTTTTACATGGAAGCAAACCAGTCATAAATACACCGTCACGTAATCGTGGGAATACTTGTCTGCTCTCAGGTTCATCACAGTCTACACAAACTAACTTCACGTTGATGGAGAAATCTTCAGGGATAGGCTTGTTATCTACGGTTTTGATTAAACCTTTCAAAACTGTGACATCTCTTACTCCGAGGTAGTCATTGTAAATTTCGTAAATGTCTTTTTCTCCTTTACCATCTTTTCTATATGAAGTCATATAACCACGACGTCCATCAACTGTCGTCGTGTAGAAAATGTCATCATTGGTAGAGTTGAAAGGGTATCCGAGGTTATTTCCTTCCACCCAAATACTGTCTTCCTGCATTTCACTTTTGAAAATATCAAAACCTCCAATACTTTTCTCTCCATTCGAAGAGTAGTAAAGGGTGCGGTTGTCTAAAGAAATAAATGGAGAATCTTCGTCGTTTGGCGTATTGATACCAGGTCCCAAGTTCTTAGGGCGTGTCCATTTCCCATTGTTCTTACGTTCCATAACGTAGATGTCACGACCACCAAAACCTCCTGGACGATCAGAAACGAAGAAGAAACGTCTTTTATCATGCGACATCATACAGTGTGTTTCCCAGTCATTAGAATTCACATTTTTCATGTCAAGGGGCTCAATTTCTTGGAACTTTGCATGATAAAAATCGGTAGTGAAGATATCCCCATTTCCAGTAGTATCCTCGTACAAGTAGATTTTACGTTCATCCGAACTCATAGAAATTGAAGCTTCATTACGACGTGGCTTACAAAAATCCAGTTTTACAGGTTCTGTCCATGTTGAATCAAAATCAAGGTAGCTCACATAAATATCTTCTGGATATTGGTTGATTGCCATGTCTCGGAAATTTTCTGTTGCACCGTTTTCCCAAGGACGTCTTGAAGTGAAATAAAGCGCAGATCCATCCAATGAAACCACAGGCGAGTATTCTGGATAATTCGTATTGATCTCTGGTCCGATATTTTTCAAATAAATATTAACCGGAGAAGCCATCATGATTTTTGCTTGCTCACATTGTTTTAATCGAAGATCTGTAACGGGGAGTAATTCAGATTTACCACGAGAAGCTTCTTTGAATTTTCCGTAGTACTCTTCAGCTTTATCAATTTCCTCATTCAAATGGTAACACGTCGCAAGGTGAAAGTAAGCATCTGGAGATGAGCTTGTTTCTTTATGCGAGTACATATCAAAATTTTGATTGATATCAGTAATAGCTTGTAAGAAATGAGGAATCGCACCTTCATAATCTTTACGGATTTTCAACATTAAAAACCCTTTACGATAATGATAACTTGGATTTTGTGGTGTGATTTCCAAAAGACGGTCTACCAGAATCTCAGCATAATACAAATAACCTTCTTGCATTAAGGTTGAATTCTGCATAACTAGTTCCGGTTCTTTCGCCGTTGCAGCGATTTTACGAACAGTTTCTTCTGTAATTGGACCATCTGGACCTTGACTATAAGCAAGGTTTGTTAGTGTAAGTAGTAGGGCGCAAATTGCGACTAATCTTAATTTCATATCACATCAATTTAACTCATATCTTCTTAGGGATACGTTCTTAGGTTTTGTAATGTTACATAAACTTGTCGCGAATCGCAAAAAAAAATGTAAAAACCAGACTGTTCAATACTGATTCCTCAATAAATGAGCAGGCTATTTTTTAACAATTTTAAATTCTGTACGTCTGTTAGCTTGGTGTTCTTCTTCAGAACAATCAGAGACAACATTACCTTCACAACCACAATCATTCACTAATTGTGACTCACCATAACCTTTACCATAAATTCGGGCAGGATTGGAAATTCTCTCCTTGATATAGTCAGCAGAGGAAACTGCACGTCTTTGAGATAGTGACATGTTGTATCGTTTCGAAGCTCGACAATCTGTATGTGATCCTAATTCGATTTTAATCTCAGGATTTTCATTCATGATCTTAACTATCTTATCAAGTTCCAAAGCTGCGTCTGGACGAATGTTGGATTTGTCCACGTCAAAGTAAATAGGATTCAAATCAAACAAAGCACCGATGTCCGTTCCCACTTCCATTTTGTTGAGAAGGTAATCCAGTTCAAGCAATGAATACACGCCTAAAACCGTGTCGACTTTAAACGTCTGAGAGATATAGTCTTCCATTTCAACACGAACGTCATAAATTAAGCGATCTCCTGGTTCTTTATCTGCAATTAAATCAGAAACGAAAGCACCTTTTGCATCCATTGTAAAGGTTGCAATTTGGCTTTGATCAGCAGGATTCATCAAAGTGATTTTGGCACCTTCCAACATAGCCAATGTTTTAATATCAGCTACGGTTCCAGCCAATCTGTATTCTCCAAGATAGAAAACCTGATCGATTTCTTCGTTTTCACTGCTACATAGTGTAACGAAATTTCGTGTTTCAAGCAATTCTTCACCCTGATAGAACGAGATTTGGTAATCTTTACAACGCTCTAGTGGTGCAAAGAATCGCCCTTCATTCTTAATTCTAGGATCGATTTCTTTTTGTTCCTCGTAATCGCAACCTTCACAAGCAATTTTTACAGTTAAGTTATCAGGTAAAGGCGAACCATCTAACATTACGAACTGTCCTTTCAATGAACTAATCGGGAAGTTACCCAAGTAATCATTCTGAATCTCGTAAATGTCTTTTTCTCCATACCCGTCTTCTCGGAACGAAGAAAGATAGCCTCTCAAACCATCATTAGTCGTTGTATAATAAATATCGTCTCCAGTAGAGTTGATTGGATACCCCATGTTTGTTGGGATGGACCAATTATTGTCCTCATCACGAAACGTTACGAAGATGTCGAATCCTCCCATACTTGAAGGGCCGTTGCTTGCGTAGTAAAGAGTTTTATTGTTTACGGCAATAAATGGCGAGTCTTCATCAAAAGGAGTGTTGATGTCTGGTCCCATGTTTTGAGCCTTACTCCATTCTCCATTCGGCAATTTTGTTAAGCGATAGATATCACGCCCACCGTAACCTCCTGGTCTATCCGAGGTGAAATAAATATACTGTCCATCAGGAGTCATGGTACAATGAGTTTCCCAAGAATCGGTATTCACTTCGTCGTAACGTAATTTTTGCATTTCGTCGAAACGATCGTTCGTCATAAGGTCAGAGAAGTAAATATCTCCACCACCAGAGCGGTCTTCATAGACATAAATGCGTCGCTCATCAGCACTAATAGAGATCGTTGCTTCGTTTAGTGAGTCCACACAGAATTCCAACTTAACAGGTTCCATCCACTGTCCTTCAAAATCTGTAAATGAAACATAAACATCCTCTGGGTAGTTGTTGAGCATTGGATCACGGAAATCTTCAGATTTACCCTTAGACCATGGGCGACGTGAAGTAAAGTAGAGTGAGTTTCCATCCAAAGAAACGACCGGTGCATAATCCGCTTGTGGGCCATTCACTTTATTACCAATATTTTTTACGATAGCGCTTTTAGGATTGGCAATTTCTCTTCTTGCGACAGCCAATTGAGCAATTCCGACTTCAGCATCGGCCGTTAGTCTTGACGCTTTGGAAGAATTCTCCAAAAACATATCATAAAATTCTTGTGCACTTTCAAGGTTCCCCGCCAAATGATAGCATTTACCTAAATAGTAATAAGCATCGTATGGAGCGCCAGTTTCCTTTTTAGAATAAGGGTCGTAATTCTTTTTTGCACCCACGACCGCTTTTCTGAAATGCTCGATTCCACTTTTGTAGTCAAGTCTAGAGACATATTCAACAAATCCTTTTCGGTAGTTGTAATTTGCGCTTTGTGGTTGAATTTGCAAAAGTCTGTCGATAATGATTTCAGCGTGATAAAGAAAATTTTGCTGAATCATTTCAGAACTGAGGTAAAGCAATTCTTCTTCAGGAGCATTTTCAGCTCTTTCGCGCACTTCCTCTTCTGTCATTTGACAAAAACCAAAGTAGGGAATCAAAAGCGTAACTAGAAGTAATTTTTTCATGAGCTAGGGCTATGGTTATATTTCTCTTGACGGATCAAACTGCTCAAGGTAGTCACCTACACGTCGAACAAATTGACCTCCAAGCGCTCCGTCAACAACCCGGTGATCGTAGGAATGTGACAAGAACATTTTGTAGCGAATTCCAATGAAGTCTCCATCTGGAGTCTCAATAACAGCAGGTACTTTTCGAATCGCACCCAATGCTAGAATTGCTACTTGTGGTTGGTTGATGATTGGTGTTCCCATTACGTTTCCGAATGTTCCGACGTTGGTAACAGTGTAAGTACCACCTTGAATATCATCTGAACTCAAGGAATTATTTCTTGCGTTATTGGCAAGTTTATTCACAGATTTGGTTAAACCGTTAAGGTTCATTCGATCCGCGTCTTTAATCACTGGTACGATTAGGTTTCCTGATGGAAGTGCCGTCGCCATACCAATGTTAATATGTTTTCTTTTAATAATCTGATTTCCTGATACGGAAACATTAATCATTGGAAAATCTTTTATTGCTTTCACAACCGCTTCAATGAAAATTGGAGTGAAGGTGATATTTTCTCCTTCGCGCGCAGCGAATTCTTTTTTCACTTTGTTTCTCCAATTCCAGATATTGGTAACGTCTGCCTCAACATAACTAGTTACGTGCGGGGAGACATGCGTGGACATAATCATGTGATCTGCGATAAGCTTACGCATACGATCCATTTCGATGATTTCGTCGTCTGGTCCTGGAGTTACAACTGGTTCTTTTATGTTCGATAAGAATCCTCCGCCAGAAACTGGAGCCGCTTGTGGCGCAGATACAGTCGGAGTTGGAGCTTGCGTTGTTGCCGGCATTGAGGCTGCAGGAGCTGCTGATGCAATTTCCTTACGATCACCAGAAAGGTAACCAAGAATATCTCTTTTAGTGACACGTCCGCTTTGTCCAGAACCTTCAATGGTTTCCAACTCAGCCATTGTTACGCCTTCTTTGTCCGCAATGCTTCGAACGAGAGGAGAATAAAATTTACCGCTTGGTCCTGTTTTTGAAATCTCACCATGACCGTTTCCGTTCATAGCTGCAGAAATGCTCGCTACTTCTGTCGTGATTTCTGCTGCAGCAACTTCTGGAGTCGCAACTTCAGCTGCAGGTGCATCGCTTGAATCAACAGGTGCGTCGCCGTCTGTAGAGATAATAGCAATTACGTCACCTACTTGAGCAACTTCATCTTTTTGAAATAATTGTTTTACGAGAACACCCTCGGCTTCGGAAGGAAGCTCATTGTCTACTTTGTCAGTTGCAACTTCTACTAACGGTTCATCCATTTCAATGGTATCACCAACATTTTTCAACCAGTTGGTAATAGTAGCCTCAGTTACACTTTCTCCCATTTTAGGAAGTCTGATTTCAATTTGCGCCATAGATTCTCGTAATAATGTTGAAATTTCTGAGTACAAAAATAACTGAAATTTCTTTTCTTACAAGGTATAGCTGTGATATTAGCTGTCTAATTTTCGCCATGCCTTCCAAACGATTGAGAAGTCTTTTCGCATGGAATAATCACGAGCGTACAGAAGGTTCAGTTTTTCCGTGATTCCAGAGTCTTGAAAATTAAACCCATCGTCCGGAGTCAAAATTCCTTTTTTTATTCTTGGAAGTCGGACATCCTTTAACGAAAGTTCTTCTGAAAATCCGATAAAGGATCTTTTACCTACAAATACTTGGGATATATTTTTTACAAATTGCCGCTTGTTTTTATAAAGAAACACGGCGAAAGGGATGGAAATCAACATACAAAAGGAAGCAAGAACATCAAATAGCCTTTTTTTCCGTTTGTTTTCATCGCTAACAAGTGCATTCAGGTTTAGAATGTATAAATCTCCAGCCGTGTCTATGGAATTACTTCCGATTAAATGATTGCCAGTTTCTGGGGCGATTTTAAAATCGATAGCTCCAGATTTCATCGAATTCATAATAGAGATGATCTGAGAATAGGACGTTTCTCGCGAAGAGAAAATTAACTCATCAAATAACTGTTTTTTTGGGTCAAACTCTTCCAAAGACCTAATTTGAATTACTTTTCCAAGGTTGTTTTGAGTTTGAGATAACAAGAGGCTCACGCGTTCGAATTCTTGATCGTTTCCGAGGATTGCAAAATCTTTCTTTGACGTATTTCTCAGTTTGAAAGATTTTCTAAAGGCGAAATGAAAGTAGATTCGAGATACTAAATAGTAGGAGAGTACCCATGCTGCGCCCACAAAGATGAACAATCTTGAAAATTGCAAGGATTTCGGTAAAATTGCGTAGGCCAATAGAATTGGGACAGTTCCGAGCAGTGTTCCTTTGATAAACTTGAAGAGTTTGATCGGCTTGTCGTATCCACCATTGAAAAAGACAACGGCAACCCAGGTCAGGCCGTAAAGAGGAATCGAGTACTTTATAAGCTCTTCTGGAAACTCAATGTTGGACATTAGCCAGTAATTCGTCAAAGCGAAAAGCCCTAAAACCAAACAAATTAGGTCAAAAGTAGGCAAGAACAATCGTTTTACGATTCTAGTGACTATGGCCAGTGATGCTCTGAAATAAATCGCGGCATTGATTAAAAATGAGAAGAGCCATGCATTGTTTCCCGTGAAATGCTTCTTAGCAAAAATGATCATCGCACGATAGAAAACAAAAACATAATTGACCGAACTTTTTTTAGTACTCTCGCCTTTATAATGAATGATCGTTGTTTCAGGGAAGTAAATATTTTTATAGCCGCCTTGCTGAATTCGATAGGACAGATCTATATCCTCTCCGTACATAAAGAAAGCTTCATCGAGATTGCCAACTTTATCCAAAGCTTCCTTTCGCATTAACATAAAAGCACCGCTCAGAATGTCGATTTCATTTGTTTCGAACTCAGAAAGATGTCCCAAGTGGTATTGACCGAATTGTTTTGATTTTGGGAAAATTCGTGAAAGACCAAAAATTTTGTAGAAAGCAACCATCGGCTTTGGAAGGCCGCGTTTGGATTCAGGAAGAAAATTTCCTTTGCCATCTATCATTCGAACGCCAAGTCCACCAACATCTTCATGCGCATCCATGTAGTCAATTACCTTTTGAAAAGAGTTTTCTTCTACAATTGTATCAGGATTTAGCAGTAGTACGTATTTTCCTTGAGCGATATTTATTCCTTGATTGTTTGCCTTTGAAAAGCCAACATTTTCATTGTTCAATATTAAATGAAGATCGCTATATTTTTTTTCGAGTAATTCAACAGAGCCATCACCGGACGCATTGTCTACAACGATGACTTCCACTTTAAGTCCCTGAATTGCCTTCCGAACAGAGGTTAAACACTGATCCAAAAAGTATTCTACGTTGTAGTTGACAACGATGACAGTTAATTGGTATTTGGTTGAATTTGACGGCAATTTTTAGCGAATAGCGATGCAAGAAATCTCCACAGAAACATCCTTTGGAAGTCGCGCAACTTGCACTGTTTCTCTAGCTGGTGGTTCAGAACGAAAGTAGCGAGCGTATATTGTATTCACCGCATTGAAGTCTTCAAGATCCTTCAAGAAAATAGAGCATTTCACGACGTTTTCCATTGTCATGTTCGCCTCTTTTAAAAGTGCAGTAAGATTCTCCATCACCTGTTCAGTTGAAGCTTCAATTGAATCATCGACAATTTCTCCAGTACTTGGGTTCATTGGAATTTGCCCTGAAACATAGAGTGTATCATTCTTCAAAATAGCTTGACTGTATGGACCAATTGGTGCAGGAGCGCCAGGAATTTGCAAAGCCTTCTTCATGTTTCGTTATTTTTGTACAAGTTTACCAAAAAAAGAAGTACTTGCCGCATATCCTACTTGTTGATAATTACGATTCGTTCACTTACAATCTTGCTCATTATTTGGAGCGAATGGATGTCCGTTTGACAGTCTGTTTCAATGATCAAATAGATATAACAAAGCTCTCAGAGTATGACGGGGTGGTTCTTTCTCCTGGTCCTGGGCTTCCTCAAAATGCAGGTCAAATGCCTGAATTGGTTCGGGGGCTTTTGGGAAAAATTCCCATACTTGGTGTTTGCCTTGGTATGCAATGTTTGGCAGAGCAATTAGGCGGCGAGCTTTTCAATCAGATGAGAGTGAAACACGGGGTTCAAGAAACAATTTTGCTAGATGATTCGTTGCTTTTTTTAGGCTTGGATAAAAAAATTCAAGTTGGTCTTTATCACAGCTGGGCTGTGTATGAAAAAGGGGACTTTCGTGTTACAAGTCGATCGTTGGAAAATAGGATAATGTCACTAGAAAATCTTGAAAAGAAGTGTTTTGGCGTCCAATTTCATCCTGAATCAATATTGACGCCTGAGGGAGTTCAGATTTTGCAGAATTTTGTGCGATATATTGAAACTTCGAAAGGTGCTGGGGCACTTGTTCTTTAGATGAATCTAAAGTCGACACGTCGATTTTTTTGACGTCCTTCTGAGGTTTCATTTGTTGCTGCTGGATTGGTTTCTCCTTTAAAATCAAATTTCAAATGATCTTCCGTAAGTCCATGATCTTCAAAGTATTTAACAATAGCTTCCGCACGTCTTTTCGAGAGCCCTTCATTGTACCCGTTTGATCCTATCGCATCAGTATGACCTGTGACTAGAACTCTTAAGTCGGAGTGACCTTTCACCACTTTAATCATACGGTCAAGAAAGTCTTTGTGTATATCTCGAATCTCGAATTTATCAAAATCGAAGAATATCGGCTCGAAAACAAAGTTTTTCCGTTCAATTTCGCGAATTTTTGGAGCACTCAATCCGTCTTTGTAATCTTGAATAAAGTGCTGAAACCAAATGTGACTCGCATGAGAAGAGTCCGTTTTGGATATCTCAAAATCAGCTTGGTATAGAATTATTTCTCCCATCACTCTGCTGCAATCTGTACTTTCGAAAGTACCTTTTAAATAACCAGTTATTGGATCGTAAATCAGTTCACCTTTGTTTAGGCATTGTCTTGTTCTTGAAACGGAGTTGTGTTTTTCAACAACTGTTTGGCTGAAGAAAAGAGCATCGTTTTCTAGAGTTCCTTTGAGTTGGTTCAATCCATAAAATTCGGATTCATAAATTTCCTGACGCATATACCCAGTCACTATTCCATCCACGATTCTGAAGTCAGCATATAAAACCGTTCCTTCATCTATCCTTTGTCCTGCTTTGATTAATACGCCTTGCCAAGTTCCATAATAATCCTTTTCTGCGGCCATCGAAAAGCAGCTAAAAATTAGAAAGAATACCACGAAAACATACTTCATACCCATGATAACGGAAATACACAAAAAATGTTCCAGAATTGTACATGAAAATCTTGAAACAAAGTCATTTTAAGGTGCTTTTTTAGTTAGAAATAAAACTATTAACAATATTCCTCTAAAAATGTTGATAAATTCCCTGTTCTTTTCCCGTAAACCATGGGGAAAGAATGGTGAGAAGTTTATTTTTGTGTGTTATGAAGTTTAAAGAGGAATCTCCTCTAGAATTTGATTCTATATTATGAGCGAAGAAAACAAAAGAGACGATTACGCAGCGGATAATATTCAGGTCCTCGAAGGATTAGAAGCCGTGAGAAAACGTCCAGCCATGTACATTGGAGACGTTGGGGTAAAAGGATTACATCACTTAGTATACGAGGTTGTAGATAACTCCATCGATGAGGCGTTAGCAGGACATTGCGACAAGATCGATGTGTTTATGAACGAAGACAACTCCATTACAGTAAAAGATAATGGGCGTGGGATTCCGACGGCGATGCATACGAAAGAAAAGAGATCTGCACTGGAGGTTGTAATGACTGTACTTCACGCAGGTGGAAAATTCGATAAGGACACTTATAAGGTTTCTGGTGGATTACACGGGGTAGGAGTATCTTGTGTGAATGCGCTTTCTCAGGATTTGAAGGCTACGGTTTATCGTGATGGTAAAGTGTACGAACAAGAATACAAAATTGGTGTGCCTCAGTACCCAGTTCGTGAGATTGGTGAGACGAAATTAAGTGGAACGGATGTGACTTTCCTTCCAGATTCTACAATTTTCGAATCGACAATCTTTAACTACGATACGTTGGCTGCGAGAATGCGTGAATTGGCATTTTTGAATAGTGGAATTACGATCACTTTGACGGACTTGAGAAATCAAGACGAAGAGGGGAATAACATTAGCAACGTTTTCTTCTCAGAAGGCGGATTGAAAGAGTTTGTCGAGTACTTGGATCGAAATCGTGAAGCATTGCTTCAGGAGGTTGTTCATTTTGAAGGTGAAAAAGACGGTATCCCAGTTGAAGTTGCATTGACGTATAACAGTTCGTATACAGAGAATATTCAGGCTTATGTCAATAATATCAACACGCACGAGGGGGGGACACATCTTTCTGGTTTCCGTCGTGGATTGACGAATACGCTGAAGAAATACGCTGTAGATTCTGGAATTTTAACACGTGAAAAAGTAGAAATTGAAGGTGATGATTTCCGAGAAGGATTAACAGCGGTAGTTTCAGTTAAAGTTCAGGAACCACAATTTGAGGGACAAACGAAAACGAAACTGGGAAACCGTGAGGTAACTGCACCAGTGAGTCAGGCAGTTTCGCAGATGCTCTCTGATTACTTGGAGGAACATCCAAATGAAGCTAAAATCATCGTTCAAAAAGTTGTTCTTGCAGCAAAAGCACGTCAAGCGGCTCGTAAGGCTCGTGAAATGGTGCAACGTAAGAATGTTCTCACGGGAAGTGGTCTTCCAGGGAAATTGGCGGATTGTGCTTCGAAAGATCCAGCGGAGAGTGAGATTTACCTTGTCGAGGGAGATTCGGCGGGTGGAACGGCGAAACAAGGTCGTGACCGTCACTTTCAAGCAATCATGCCTTTGAGAGGAAAGATTTTGAATGTTGAGAAGGCAATGCAACATAAAATCTTCGAGAACGAAGAGATAAAAAACATCTACACTGCATTAGGCGTTCGCGTTGGAACTGAAGATGATTCAAAGGCACTCAACATCGAGAAACTGCGTTATCATAAGGTAATCATCATGTGTGATGCCGATGTCGATGGTTCTCACATTGAGACATTAATTTTGACTTTCTTCTTCCGTTACATGAAAGAAATGATCGAAAATGGTTATATCTATATCGCTACGCCTCCGTTGTATCAAGTGAAAAAAGGTACAAAGTCACAATATGCTTGGGATGATAATCAACGCGATCGTTTGATAGAGGACATGAGAGGTTCTGGTAACTCATCATCTGTAGGAGTTCAGCGATATAAAGGTCTTGGAGAGATGAACGCTGAGCAACTTTGGGAGACAACCATGAATCCTGAGTTCAGAACGCTTCGTCAAGTAACGATTGATAATGCCGCAGAATGTGATCAAATTTTCTCTATGTTAATGGGAGAAGATGTGCCACCACGTCGCGAATTCATCGAGAAAAATGCAAAATACGCGAAAATCGATATTTGATTTTCAAAACAAATAATTCGAAAATGCCCTTGAGAAATCGAGGGCTTTTTTTTTGATACTATTAAGGGTGTTTTTCTAGTTTGGTCAAACGAATTAAAACACTGTGTCCGAATGACAGTAACTGTTAAATTCAGTTCCTCTGAACCATTTCGTTTCCTGAATATTCCTTTTGATTATTATAGTTCTTTTCGCAATGCTTTTTAATGAAGTCGCAATGCTATGCCTTTTTGCCAAGAAGTCCCAAGGCTAAAATGAAATTTCGTTGCGCGCACGCCCCGAAATGCCTTGTGTCTTTTGCCTAAAAGATCATTTAAGGTAGCTGATCATTAAAAATATCATTATGAAAAATTACCCTAAACTTATCGAAATTGAAAGGATTCAAAAGAGGGAGCAGCAGCTAAATGAGCTTCGGTTATTCCAATTCTTACTTCGTAACGATGCTAACCTGAACGAACGTTTTCACGGTAAAGCTTTTGAAATCGCCGACGGACTTCAACCTTGGATTGATTCGTTGGAACTCATTCTTAAAGAATAACTGCAAACTTTTCTAAACGGAAGGATTGTTTAATTTCAGTCCTTGTCAATTCAAGTCGTAGCCGTAATTAGCAGGAATAGCCGATTCTTGGATACTTAATAGCGACGCGATTTCTTCTTCATCACTTTTTAAATCATCTGGGAATCTCCCGTGCGTATCTTCTGGCCAAGAAATTTTTGATCGTCTTAGAATAATTCCCATCCACCGTTTACGCGCTTCGATCCTTATAAATTGTGTAAATATCGTAAGGACTGTACGATGGGTTTGGGTTTACTTCATAGAACGCATCTTCCAAGTCGGATTTTGGCAATTTTAAGGGGTGCAGTATCGTGCCATCAAAGCGGTAAATAACGTGATTGCCAAACCCCATCGTGAACCATAAATCTGATTCGTTCAGTTCCCATTTGCCGGAGAACTCATCCGTCTTTTGTACCTCCAGCGTTGTGAATTTCTCATGGTCGAACTTACTAACCCCTTCATGCGTGTCGAAGTACAAGTTCCCATATTCATCCTCTTGAATTCTTGATACAATATTGCTGCATAGTCCATCCAATTCTGAATAGAGAACCAATGCTTTACCGTCGTATTTATAGACGCCTTCATCTTTTCCAGCAAACCAGTAATTTTCTTGACTGTCTTGAAATATGATCATTAATTGATGAGAGGCAAATCCAGAAATACTGTCTCCCAGTTCACGCGCTGACTTCGACGCTTCTGCAATTGTTGAGGTAGCTTGAGCTTTGCAAGACAGCACTGTGGCCATAAGAAGCAAGAAAATGGACGGTTTTATGTAAAAATACTTTTTCAACTATGGCAAATTGTGGATAGCACTGGAGGAATATTAGAAAAACTCTACGAGCAATAATTCGTCTTTATTTCGCCTAAGTTTTTCGTTTTTTCTTTTTTGCGGCAGGAAAGAGGATGTTGTTTAGAATCAAACGATAACCGGGAGAATTAGGATGTAAATTCAAATCTGTAGGGGGATCACCAACGCGGTGCTGATAATCTTCAGGATCATGCCCGCCGTAAAAAGTCCACGTACCTTGTCCTAATTCTCCATGAATATAACGTGCTGTATTCAAGGATTTCGTTTCCCCCATGATGAGCACATTTGACTTAATGAAATCCTTCTTAAAATCTGTAGTTTGCCCCATGAACCCGTTCACAACGTCGGTGTGACATTGGGTAAGCATTGTTGGTACAACATCCCATTTGGCAGAAAATTCGAACAGTGTAAATTTATCCGTTTTTGCAGCGGCAGATTCGGACAAACCGCGCTGTCTTAGTTCTGTACCATCGATGTTAGAGTATTCGTATTTCAAGGGGTCTTGTTCCAACTTGAAATCTTCAAATGCTAGCGTATTATTAAAATCAAGTTTGTTCTGACAGTTTGGGTCTGAGGGATCACCGTCGAACATAGATTCACAAATATCTGTATTGTGCGCTGCCAAACCGATATCAAAGCTATCTGTCCCACTACACATGGTGAATAGGAAACCTCCACCTATCACAAAGTTCTTAATGTTGGTAGCCACCGCGAGTTTCATTTCGGAAACCTTATTAAATCCTAATTGAGCAGCAGATGCTTCGAGACTGGCAACCTGATCTTTGTACCAAGCATACGAACGAAAACTTGCATAGAATTTTCCATATTGACCCGTAAAATCCTCGTGGTGCAAATGAAGCCAATCGTACTCTGCCAATTGTCCGTTGACAATGGCTGAGTCGTACACTTTATCGTAAGGAATTTCAGCATATTCCAGGACCAAAGTCACTGCATCGTCCCAAGGTTGCTTTCCGCCTGGGGTATATACTGCAATTTTTGGTGCTTTTTCCAACTGTACGACTTCCATGTTCACTTCAGGATTCGCAATTTGACTTTTAATTCCCGAAGCTTGGGCATCCGCAATAATTTCATAACTGATTCCGCGAAGAACGAGTTCTTCTTCAATCGTTATTAAATGAGGGACTAAAAACGATCCTCCTCTGTAATTCAATAACCAATCGATAACTACTTCATTTTCGAGTATAAAATAGGCGACACCATAAGCTTTCAAATGATTCGTTTGTGTCTCATCCATGGGAATGAGGATTTGAGAACTCCATCCTTTAGAAGAAAGTAGTATTGAAAACGAGAAAATTAAAATATGCTTCATAGTTCCTTTTACTATCAAAAATCTTACCTAAAATGGTGTTTCATCGCCATCTGAAGGGTCAAAATCTAAATTCTCTTCATCAAATGAGTTCATTTTACTCTGAACTGTGTAACTACCAACGCCTTGATCATCAAAAGATGCATTAGCAGTCAGGTTTTTGTGTCCTGTCGTTTCAGGACTCTCATCAAATCCTTCGAGGTTATCAAAACGCGCAAACTCTTTAATGAAGCGGAGTCGAATGCTATCAAGAGCACCATTTCTGTGTTTCGCAACGATTATTTCACCAATACCAGCGTTTGAATTTCCATCTTCGTCCTGCAAGAAACCGTAGTACTCAGGTCGATAAATAAAGGAAACGATATCTGCATCCTGCTCAATTGCTCCAGATTCACGAAGATCGGAAAGTACTGGTTTTTTATCTCCGCCACGTTGCTCAACAGATCGACTTAATTGAGAAAGCGCTATAATAGGGATGTTTAATTCTTTTGCAATTTCTTTAATAGAGCGGGAAATAGTTGAAATCTCTTGCTCACGATTTCCTTGTCCTTTCGAACCGCCTGCTGTCATTAATTGAAGGTAATCTATGATGACCATTTGGATGTCGTATTGCATTTTCAAACGGCGGCATTTTGCTCTAAGGTCGAATACGCTAATACCAGGAGTATCGTCAATGTAAATTGGGGCAGTTGATAATTTCGTGATCCGTGAGTGTAATTGTTGAAATTCATCATCGCGCAAATCACCTTTTCTAAGTTTCTCTGCCGGAATTCGTGTTTCTGAAGAAATCAATCGTTTCACCAATTGAACTGAGGACATCTCCAGAGAGAAAATCGCGACTCCTTGATTGAAGTCGACAGCTGTGTTTCGTGCCATCGAAAGTACGAAAGCCGTTTTCCCCATCGCAGGACGTGCTGCTAATACAATCATATCTGAACGTTGCCATCCAGCCGTGAGTTTATCAAGTGCAAAAAATCCAGTAGGGACTCCAGAAATTCCATCTCCGTTCTGCGAAGCTTTTTCGATCTCTTCAATGGCTTCTCTAACCACGTTTTGCATCACGTCGACGGCTTTGCCCATGTTGTTTTCGGCAATCTTGAATAAATCACCTTCTGCTTTATTGAGTACATCGAAAACATCATTGGTATCATCAAATGCTTCCTTCATTACTTCGGAGGACATTCGAATCAACTCTCGTTTGATATATTTCTCAGAAATAACGCGAGCATGGTATTCTACGTGTGCTGTGGAGGCAATTCTATTGGTCAATTGAGAGATATAGACAGCGCCACCAGCGGCTTCCAGTTCACCGTTCTTTTTCAGTATGTCGGTAACCGTGAGAATATCGATAGGTTTTGAAGAACCAAAAAGCTCCTTTATTGCACCAAAAATGTACTGATGCTTAGGATCGTAAAAGCTTTCTTGTAATAAAATATCTATGGTATCTGTTACGGCATTTTTCTCGAGCATCATTGCTCCAAGAACTGCTTTTTCAAGATCGACAGCTTGTGGTGGGATTCGTCCCATTTCATTAGCAAGCGCGGTAATTTTGTTCGTGCGAACGGCAGGTTTTTTCGACTTGTCCGATTGGTTCTCCATCTTTCAAAGATAGAGAAAAGTCAGACCAAAGTCACTTCGAATTTCATAAAGATTTATAAACGCGATGTCAACACGAAATTAACAGAGTTATAAAGATCGAATTCCTAGTTGCAGTTCGCTGCAATCTTCGTGGATATCGTTTCTGATGGCTCACCTGAGAAGTTATTCAATGCATCATTCCAAATTTGGCAAGCACCAGGAGCATCTCCAGTATTAAAGAACGCGTCTCCCATTTTCTCCATGGATTCTCCTGAAATTGTTGCATTGTCTGCATCCATTACTTTTTCGAAGTCCGCGACCGCTGCAATATGGTTTCCCAAAGAAGAGAAGAAGTGTCCACGCAATTCATGTGCTTTCCATGTATCATTAACACTCATATTTATTGCTTCGGCGTATAACTCGAGTGCTTTTCTAGGGTTCGAAGTTTCCGAATCTTTCGCTAGCGCCAGCGTGTTGTCTAAAGTTGGGTTGCTATTGTAGGCTGCTTCCAGCTCCTGTGTTGTTTGTGAAAAGCCAACAAAAGATAGCGTGAAAAGGGCGAAAAGTAGTGTGGTAATTTTATACATCGTGTTAAATTCTAATTTCAGTTGTCTAATTTAGCAATATTATTCTAAGAAATGAAAAGAGAAATTGTGACAACTGGAGATGGTTCGGCTACGATTCGGATCGAAGAAATGGACGAAAATTACCATTCGCACCATGGAGCCATTCAAGAAGCGGAACATGTTTTTCTGAAGAACGGTCTGGAATTTCTTAACGTTGAGAACGTGCGCATTTTCGAATTGGGTTTTGGAACAGGCCTAAATGCATTGCTTACGTATAAGCGTGCTGAAGAATTGGGGATTCAAGTTGATTATTTTGGACTGGAGGCTTTCCCTGTCGATCTCGATTTAATTCAACAATTAAATTATACAGATAAAATAGGGAAGGAGTTTGAGGAGGTTTTCTCCCAAATGCATAAGGAAGATTGGAACAACTGCCTTTCAATCAATCATTTTAAGTTGACTAAAATCGACCAGAAAATTCAAGATTATAAAATCATGGATGAAAAATTTGATTTGATCTATTTGGATGCTTTCGGTCCAAGGGCTCAATCAGAAATGTGGGAACTTCCCGTTTTAGAAAAAGTCGCGAATCTTTTGAAAGAAAATGGAGTTTTGGTCACCTACTGTGCGCAAGGACAATTTAAACGACACCTTAAATCACTTGGTTTTATTCTTGAAAGGTTACCAGGTCCTCCCGGTAAGAGAGAAATGACGAGAGCGACAAAACTTAGCTAATTTGTTCAACCGAAATAGGTTCTAAAAGCGTACACTTCATAATACCATCACGATCGATTTCATTCAACTCAACTTTCTGAAAAGTATTTGTTAAAGATTCGTCGTAAGGAAGTTTCACCTTTACGTAATTTTCGGTAAAGCCATACATGATGCCTTCGCTTTCCTCCTGTTCGAAAAGAACCGTCCCAGTAAAGCCAACATTGGCTTCGTAGAATGCGCGTTTCTTTTTATTTGAAAGGATGTGTAATTGCTTGCTGCGCTCTTTTCTAATGTTCATCGGAACAGGATCGCCTAGTTTGACTGCTGTCGTGTTGGCACGTTCAGAATACGTGAATACATGCAAATAAGAAATCTCTAATTCTTTAAGGAAATTTATAGTTTCTAAGAAGTCTTCGTTGGTTTCACCTGGGAACCCGACAATAACGTCGACGCCGATGCATGTTTTAAGATTTTTCGCTTTAATGGAATGAATTCGATCTGCAAACAATTCACGCAAATACTTACGGCGCATAGCTTTCAGAAGCTTATTGCTTCCAGACTGCAGTGGAATATGAAAGTGCGGAACGAAACGTTTTGATTTCGTTAAGGTAAAATCGATAATTTCATCCGAGAGTAAATTCGGCTCGATGGAAGATATTCGAAAACGATCAATTCCTTCCACGTAATCCAAAGCTTTAGTTAATTCGAAAAAGTTTTCTTCTCCTCCTTGTCCAAAATCCCCGATGTTGACCCCTGTTAAAACAACTTCTTTAACATCTGTTTTTGCAATTTTTCGTGCTTCTTCAACCGTTTGAGCTATAGTCGCATTTCTACTTTTTCCTCTTGCAAGCGGAATTGTACAGAAAGTACAGAAGTAGTCGCACCCATCTTGAATCTTCAGGAAAGAACGCGTTCGATCACCTAATGAAAATGCAGGAACAAAATCCTTGGTTTCCTTGATGTTCTCATTTTCGATAACGATCTTTTCTAAGTTATCGAGAGATTCAATATGTTCTACAATGTTGAATTTTTCATTGGCACCAAGTACGATATTAACACCTGGTATCGCGGCAATTTCTTCCGGTTTCAACTGTGCATAACATCCAATGATCGAAACAAAGGCATTCGGATTAATCTTGCGTGCTTTCTTAACAAGTTGACGACATTTTTTATCAGCATTCTCTGTAACAGAGCATGTATTGATTACGAAAATATCCGGCGTATCATCAAATTTGACTTTTGCATAACCTGCATCTTCGAAAGCTCGACCGATCGTCGAAGTTTCGGAGAAATTCAGCTTGCAGCCCAAGGTGTAAAAAGCAACTTTTTTGTATTGAATCATTTCGGGGGCAAAAATAGCGAGAATAGCGGAATAGGACAAACTAACACGTTGTTTTAACGATGCTTGCCGTTTTTTCTTTATTTTCGATTGAAATTATGAATAAAAAAATAGAGCTAGAATACGAAGAATTTGATTCGTGGAAAGAGTTACCGCCTAAAGATCAGTCTCTTGTTGAAGCGGCAAAAGCCATTATGCAAGATGCGTATGCGCCATACAGTCAATTTAAAGTAGGAGCAGCTGCTTTACTCACGAATGGAACGGTAGTTAAAGGGAGTAATCAAGAAAATATTGCGTATCCATCTGGGCTATGTGCCGAACGTGTGGCGTTATTTTACGCTGGAGCCAACTTTCCAAAAGAGAAGGTGGAAACACTCTGTATTGTTGCAGAAGGCGACCTTGTAGATGTTGAAACGATTCTGTCTCCCTGTGGCAGCTGTCGTCAAGTGATGGTTGAAACAGAATTACGTCAAAAACAATCCTACCGAGTAATTCTCGTTAGTCAAAACCAAGTCACAATCGTGTTTGGCGCAGCTTCACAACTTTTACCATTAGCATTTGGCTTATGAATCCATTAGTTTACGTATCATTATTTACGCTGTTAGCTTTAGTTTCGTGTAAATCGGCAGATCTTCCATTGGGAGATGAAAGCGCGGATCAAGTTTACATCCCTAAGCGAATCGAATCGGGAAAAACGAGTGGCTACTGCTACACTGCGGATAAAGCGGATTCTTCAGAAAGTTTTATTTCTTTTGAATACTATACACCACAATTCTCATCAAATGTGATGGATAGTTCTTATAAGGACTCGGTAAATACGATGATCTATCGAATGATTCAATTCGAGTTTATCGAGGACATGTTCGATCAAGAGACTAGTATACTTACCGATAACTTTTTTAGCGCAAGGCTGGATTTTTTTCTCAGGAACGCACAAGAAGAAGTCGATTATCTAGAATCGACTCCTTGGAGTATGGAACTCAATTTTCACATTGTAGAAAAGAAGTCTTTCGTTCGGTTGAATCATACGGGCTGGGATTATACTGGCGGTGCTCATGGGAATTATTGGGACATGTATCATTTATTCGATAAGAAATCAGGTCGAATTCTGTCTTTGTCGGATTTTATCAATGATATCGATGCCTTGAATCGGCTTGCTTTGCCATATTTCAGAGAACAAAATGAAATTCCAGATGACATCACGTTGGAGGAATATGGTTTTTGGTTTCAAGGCGATGCATTCGAGATAAACGAGAACTTTTATTTCGAAAATGGGAACATCGTCTTCCTCTTTAATCCTTATGAAATTGCGCCGTATGCGGGAGGCACGTCTGAGCTCATAATTCCCCTGAGTGATTTAGGCGACTTGTTTATAGGAATAGAGTGATTCAAAATCCTATTCTTACCTAGGTATTCATGGCGGTTTTCAAAGGAGAATTTTATATATTTGTTGCCGCTGTTAAATTTAAATTTAATCCATGGCTGTAAAGGAAAATAAACCCTCAAAAACGACGCGCAAGAGCGCAGCTTCGAAGTCATCTAAGTTTTCTAAAGAAACTTATTTGAAATGGTACAAGGATATGTTACTCATTCGAAAATTCGAAGAGAAAACAGGCCAGCTTTACATACAACAAAAGTTTGGAGGTTTCTGTCACCTGTACATTGGTCAAGAAGCCATAGTTGCAGGTACAGCAAGTGCTTGTAAGAAAGATGATAAGCACATGACTGCCTATAGAGATCACGCACATCCGATTGCATTAGGGACTGATCCTCGCGTATTGATGGCCGAGCTTTATGGTCGTTCAACAGGTTGTTCCAAAGGAAAAGGTGGTTCAATGCACTTTTTTGACAAAGAAGTAAACTTCATGGGAGGTCACGGAATTGTTGGTGCACAGATTGCGATGGGAGCAGGAGTTGCTTTTGCTGAAAAATACAATCAAACAAAAAATGTTGTTTGTGTTTCCATGGGAGACGGAGCTGTTCGTCAAGGTGCTTTGCATGAAACATTTAATATGGCAATGAATTGGAAATTACCAGTCATTTTCATTATTGAGAACAACAACTACGCAATGGGAACTTCGGTAGAGCGAACAACCAACGTTCATGACTTATCGAAAATTGGTGATTCATACGAAATGCCATCTCGAAGCGTCAACGGAATGTCTCCTGAGGCTGTTCACGAAGCAATTGAAGAAGCTGCTGCAAGAGGCAGAAGAGGAGATGGACCAACACTTTTGGACATTCGAACATATCGTTATAAAGGACATTCAATGTCTGATCCACAAAAATACCGATCGAAAGATGAGGTTTCTGAATGGATGGAACAAGATCCGATCGAACACTGTTTGAATGTGATCAAGGAAAACAATTGGATGAGTGAAAAGGAAATTACTGAATACGACCAATGGGTGAAAAACGAAATTCAGGAATGCATCGATTTTGCGGAAAACTCACCATATCCAGAAGGGAAAGAATTGTACGAGGATGTGTACAAAGAAGCAGACTACCCATACATAATAGAATACTAAAAAGAGATTAGAGATGGCGGAAATCGTGTTGATGCCGAAGTTAAGTGACACCATGACCGAAGGGGTTGTGGCAGAATGGCATAAAAAAGTGGGGGATGAAGTTTCTTCCGGAGAGTTGTTAGCGGAAATTGAAACGGACAAAGCTACGATGGAATTCGAATCGTTTTACGATGGAGTTCTCTTACATATCGGAGTAGAGAAAGGTGCTTCAGCTCCTGTCAACGTTGTTTTGGCAATCATAGGCGAAAAAGGTGAAGACGTTGACGCTATTTTAGCTGAAGCAGAAAAAAATGCACCGGCAAAAGAAGAAGAAAAGGAAGAAGTTAAAGAAGAAAAACCTTCACCTTCACCTGCTCCACAAGCTTCTCAGCCTGCTCCTAAACCAACTCCAGCACCAGCACCTGCGCCAAAACCAGCTTCTGCGACTGTTGCAGATGCAAATGGACGCGTTTTTGCTTCGCCGTTGGCTAAGAAAATGGCCAATGATAAAGGAATCGACCTGACTTCAGTGCAAGGAACAGGAGATGCTGGACGCATTGTGAAAAGAGATATAGAGCACTATACACCATACATCGGAGGGACAGGTCAGAGAAAAGGATTTGTAGGTACAGAATCTTATACAGATGAAAACGTTTCACAGATGCGTAAAACCATTGCAAAGCGTTTGGCGGAAAGTAAGTTCTCAGCACCTCACTTTTATTTGACGTTGGATATCGATATGGATAATGCTATTTCGATTCGAAAGCAATTAAATTCGTTGGAGGGTGTCAAAGTATCGTTTAATGACATGGTCATCAAAGCTGTTGCTTTGGCGCTGAGAGATCATCCTAATGTGAATAGTTCATGGTACGGTGATTTTATTCGTCGCAACCAACACGTTCATATCGGTGTAGCTGTAGCTGTAGATGAAGGATTACTTGTTCCGGTTGTGCGTTTTGCAGACGGAAAGGAACTTTCTGAAATTGGAGCTGAGGTTCGTGTTATGGCTCAAAAAGCAAAAGACAAGAAATTGCAACCACAAGATTGGGAAGGAAATACATTTACGATTTCTAACTTAGGCATGTTTGGAATAGAAGAGTTCACCGCAATTGTGAATCCTCCTGATAGCTGTATTATGGCAATCGGTGGAATTAAGCAAGTACCTGTTGTGAAGGACGGAGCTATTGTTCCTGGGAATGTTATGAAAGTCACTTTGTCGTGCGATCACCGCGTTGTAGATGGGGCGACAGGAGCAGCATTTTTGAATACTTTCAAAGAATTAATGGAAAATCCAGTGCGCTTGGTTTTATAATAAGCGTAATATTAACTTATAAAGAAAGCATCAATCTAACGATTGATGCTTTTCTTTTGGTGCTTCCTCTCTTAAGAAAGGAAGTGTTTTTCGATGTTTGAAAGCGTGAATTGCAGCAACGATTCCTATTACAGTAGCGCCAATATAAGCTGAATTCACAATAGAGGATATTTCACCTGAATGGCGCATAGCTATCGCAATGAGCGCCCAAATAATAACGCCGCCGACCTCGCGCATACATCTCGTCACAATTAGAAAAACACCAAGTGCTGTTGCAACTGAAATCATTATGATCGTCCAAGTGACTTCAGAAAGCCCTCCGTTCCAACCGATGCTACCTAAATACGCTGAAAAATTGGCGATTGTCGCAACACAAATCCAACCGAAATAAAGATCAATCGGCCACCACACAAGTGCGATGAACTTGGTCGGGGCATCCCAACGTTCCATGTTTAACCTTAATACAGTAGCAATTAAACAGGTAAGAATGAAAAGCATAATGAAAACAGAGAATGCGACTTCTTCTTGAAGCCAAAACCAGAGCCAAGTTCCGTTTCCGAGGTGCGCCAAGGTCAAAGTTGGAGCAGCTTTCAAAATGAAACTCCCAGAGTTATCTTCTCGAAATGCTGTGATTAGCATGTAAATAGACAAAACAATAAGGCCGAGGTAGATGATTCCCCAAATAGCAAATGCATAACCCGCTGGTGTGAAAAGGTTATCGTATTGATCACTAATAGAACCTACAGTTTTACCATTGATAATCCCCGTGTTCGAACAATAATTCCAAAACAGTAGTAAAAAGAGTACAATGAAATGTACAACGGCCAGTATTTTCTTGTTGTTCATTTCTATTTCAATTTCATTTCTGGGAAGGGAATATAGGTCTCATCATCAGGTACTTTTGGGAATTTCTTATTTTTCCAATTTTCTTTAGCTTCCTTCAACCTTTTCTTGTCATGCGATACAAAGTTCCAAAGGAGAAAAGCTTCCGACTTTAATGGTTCACCTCCAAACAGTAAAAGTTGTGTTCCAGCTCCAAGTCTAATTTCACACTCTTCGTTGGTTTTGCTTATTAACATCTGTCCCGCTTCGACTTTTTTCCCGTCGTCGATAATAAAACCTTTTACAATCACGAATGCCACTTCTCCTTTGAGTTGGTCCCGAAGATCAAGCGTTGATTCAGTTTTAGATAATATATCCACCATAAACAAAGGAGAGAACCCCTGTAATGGAGCCGAAAGACCGAAAGCATTTCCAGCTACTACTTTAATTCTGAGATTTTCTTTTGCGATTTCAGGCATTGCTCCATTGGGATAATAATCGAATTGCGGTTTCATCTGTTCCAGCTCTTCGGGTAACGCCACCCAGATCTGATAACCATGCATGGTAAGTGTTTTTCCTGTTCGATTTTCCATTGGTGTTCTTTCCGTATGCGTAACTCCGCTTCCAGAAGTCATAAAGCCAACATCTCCAGGCGAAATTACCTGCACCGAACCAATACTATCTCGATGCTCAATTTCTCCTTCAAAGAGATATGTTAAAGTACTCAATCCAATGTGAGGATGCTGGTCAACATCTACATAGCGGTCTTTACCTATTTCTGCTGGCCCCATGTGATCAATGAACGTAAATGGACCGACTTGTCTTTTCTGACGAAAAGGGAGCAACCTTCCAACCATAAAACTGCCCAAATCTGCTTGCCGTTCATTAACGAGTAATTTATTGTTTGCCATGCATTGATTCTTTAGTGAAAAATACAAAAAACTAAAGGTAATTCTCGATTATTGGAAATCAAAAAAGAGCCACCTCCGAAAGCGACTCTTTTAAAAATTAGTTGGTCTGACGTGAAATCATTCGAGCAATAAGTTGTGTTGAGCATCTTTGTTCCATTGCTGCCAATCGGGGTCCAAAGCTGATTTAATAACCGTTAATATGCCTGCTGCCGAAAGTATCAATCGTTTACCGCTCAGGATTGGCTGAGACTCAAGACCTTCTGCTACATTCGCTTCCGTTTTTTCAGATCCATTGGACAAGTCAAAGCTACGCAGTGTTCCATCATTCGTTGCGACATACGCACGACCGTCGATTATAACTGGCACCTGATTGGCATGAACATCCACAGCTTTCTCCCAAAGAAGTCGCTCCGATTTTGCATCAAATACTCTCAATTTAGAGTTGTCCAAGACCAATACTTTTTCGTTTTTATATACAACAGGGTGTGATCCGTTGAAATTTGCAAATTCGAATAGGGAAGTATTGGCGCCAATAATTGTTGGATCTAAATCAGAACCATATCTGCGCTTCACGGCCAAACTCGTTCGATCTAAAACTACCAACTGCTCTTTTCCATTCTGTTGCGTTGTCAAGAAAATCCCGTTTTCACTAACCGTAGGAGACGAAATCGCATGGATTCCTTCGTTTGACTTTTTCAAATTTCCTTTTTCTCGGTCAAAGAGATAATACGTTCCTCTTTGAGAAGAAACATGCACCTCGTCTTTGTAAACGACTGGACACGCAATTGCTTCATTATCGATCCATTGCATCCAGTTTGTTTTCCCTGTCCTCAAATCGAAACTTGCTAAAACGTGTTCAATGCCTGGTTTTACAGGGTTATCACCTCCGTTATTGTACACAACATAAACGCTTTCACGATCCGCAGACGGGGTTGTATAAAGATATCCTGCCAACCACTTGCTCCAAAGTAATTCTCCCGTTTGAGCGTCCAAAGCATATAAGGTGCACGATTCTGTATTGATGAGAATCACTCCATTATGATACACTGCAGGTGAAATTCCAGACTCACCTAGAATAACTCCCCATTTGTAAGCTCCGGTATTGGCATCAAGACAATAAAATTCAGGACAATAATAGCACGAGGCCGTGTACAAGTTATCGCCTACGACTGTTGGTGTGCTAGACGGACCGTGTGTACCGAAGTCCAACTTGTATCCATTGCTCAATTGAGACAAGTAGCCGCTAGGTTTTGGCGCGGTGCGAATTGGGGTCTGATCGTGATTGACGACAAAACCGAGTTCATTTGCGTGTCGTTCTTTCAACATTTGCTCAATTGCGTCTGACCCGCGGTAACTTCTACTCACTTGGTATCGCGCAAACCCTTTTTTCAGGCGACACTTAATGTAGGTGATATCCGATTCGTATTTCAGGTTGATAAAATAATCTACTCCTTTTTTCAAAAGGAATGTACATTTCCCTTCGTCGTCTGTCACGCCTTCATACACGCGATTTCCTTCATCTGCTTTCGCATAAACGGGCTCGTCGACAAGTGGTATCCCGTCGTAATTTTTCAGAACCAAGGTAAAAAGAACGTGTGTGGAAGTTCCTGAGGTTTCTTTGATGTTGTGTTGAATTATAGTGTCACCCTTCATTTGCTCAGCAATTCTCGGTTTTTCGAAATAAACCACTTCTGTGTAGGTTCCTCCTTGGCCAAGGTTCGGGAGTTTAAACGATTGAAAGCTTTCTATTCCGTCAATATCTATTTCATACTGAGCATCCACTCTAAGGTAAAACGTAGCTTTTCCAGATCCGTCTGTCGTTCCCTCAAACTTTAAACCTTCTCCAACGGAAACAACCGTTATTGGTAGGCTGGAAACACCACGACCTGTTCTCTCTTTGGTGTATACGATGACCTTAATCGCTTTTTGATGATTCATGTGGTGAAAACCATTCATTGTTTTAAACGAAACTTTGGAGCGATCAACCTCAGGATTGATGGCAAAAACTTTATCAGGATCATAAGTGATTGTTCTTCTCGAATTCCCAGAAAATCCCTCTTTAACTTCGAACGTACAAACATCCTTTTCATCAAGATAGCTAAATGAGTAGGTACCTGGTTGTGTTAAAACAAAAGTGGCACTTCCAGAAATATTGGTTGTTTCTTTCACAACATCGTCTCCATTTACAGCTGTGATCTCAGTATTGGAGACGGCTTTACCTTGCGTGTCTACAAGGTTGATAGTGAAGTTGTATTGCGCTGACAAGGCGAATGAAAAAGAGATTAGAGATAAGGTGAGGAACAATTTCATAGTTTTGATTTAGAGAGGTTTCAATATTTTAACGCGCGTCATTTGAGATGTTACACGTTATTTTAAAAATGCTTTAAGTCGGAAGACTCAAAAGTCCATTCTGGGGTCCTAAGAACACCTTTTTTAAGTGAATACCACGACGAATTTTTCGAGCTAGGATTGATTAATACCTGTGTTTCCTGAGCGGGCATGTAGCTCTGGGCTAGAAGAAATACTTTTTCATCTGAAATAGGATTGACAGCCATGTCAACAACAATCACCGCGTGACCAGGGCTTCCACCTTGAATAAATACATCCCCAATTTGAATGTTTTCAATTGAACGAGCTTCCAGTTCACGAGAAAGCGAAAGGGTTCCGGCGTAATTGAAAATTAGTTCCATGTACGCCCAAAAGGTGTCGTAGGTATTGCTTCGAGCAGAGCCGTTTGTCCAATATGTTTTATTCCCTGAGACATTCATTCGTTTGCCTTTCAGCCATTCGCTATAAGCGACATTAAATCCATTCGTGAAGTTGAAATGAATTTGTTCTAACTTTCCAGTCCTCCATAAATACTCACCCCTAAATCGCATCACGGCATCTGCACATTGATGAAGATTCTTTGTGCCAATTGGTAAGTCGACTACCGATTTATAAACACCGCTGGAAGCTTTCTTTCTACCATCGTAAAAGGTTACGAGCTCTTCACTAGACTTCAAAGGTAAATTTCTGAGGTAAAAAGCGAAACTATTTGAATCCTCAGAAATGCGCTCAAAACCTTCGGGAACATTGTACCTCGTTTCTATTGTTTTTCCTTCTGGGTTGAATTCTACTTGAGTGACTATATTGATCGAGTCTTCCTCTGAGAGTTTATCGGTTGGTTGTCCGCAAGCCATGAACATAAAACAAAGGGAGAAAAGTGATATCGTGTTCTTCATACTTGGGATTTAAGTGATTCGTGGTCAATCCAAATTCGGTGGTTATTAAAAATAATTTAAAAATGGAATAATTTTAATTGATTTGAGCAAAAACTAGTCCATTTCTGATTTTCATTCCAATTTCCAGCTCTACTGTCAAATTATTGTATTTTTCGCTCGTGAAAGTGAACCATATATACCTCATACTCTTTTCAGTCCTCTTGCTAAATTCGTGCGGTGATTCTACCAATCAAGCTAAAGAACAATCAAAGGATGCATCGGGAACAGCTTCTATCGTACCTCCAAAAATCAGGGATACGGCTCTGCTGTATGATTTTGGCAAATCATTCGAAGTTTTAGTCAAAGCACCGAAAACTAAATTTAAAGGAACCATACTCGTTTTACAAGGTTGGAATTTTCCGAACACAAGTTGGTGCGATAATTCTGAACTCTGCGAAAAAGCGCTGGAAGAAGGCTACTTTCTTGTGATGCCAGCAATGGAGAAAAGTATTTATCATTTTAAAACGTATGATGCCACGAGAAAAGATTGGGCAGATAATCCAACGAGAGATTGGTTGATGAAATCAGTTTGTGCGGATTTAGAAAAGAAGTACGGATTATTTTCACCAAAACATAACAATTATATTCTTGGACTTTCTACGGGCGGACGTGGCGCTTTATTGATCGCACAGGAGAATCCTGAAATTTTCGTCGCTGGCGCAAGTCTTTCGGGAGATTACGACCAATCTGCTTTTCCGGATGACAATTTATATCGAGGTTATTTTGGTAAAGACCCAGAGAAATGGGATGCGAAGGAAAACCCTATTGCTACGATTGATAATTGGAAGGTTCCAATGTATATCGGACATGGGGAAATGGATTCAGTTGTTTCAATTCAACATGCAAAGCATTTGCAGCAAATGACTGATGGGTTTGTGCCGCACTTGCGTTTTGAATATAGCTTTGTGCCTACGGCTGGTCATGATTATTTGTATTGGTCAGCAGAGGTGGGGAATATACTTCGATTTTTTGAGAGGTACGAAAGATAGGTTTAAGACTTTGAAAATTAAAGTTTTATAGATGACGTTTCGACATTTCTAGAATTGTAGAAATATCTTGAATTACATTGAGATGTAAGATGTGAAGTTTTATTTCTCACTTTTGAGATAAGAATGAAATAATTAAAAATCTGATTATCAATTACTTATCGAGAACGTTTCGACATTTCTAGAAATGTAAAATTGTAGAAATGTCATGAATTACATTGAGATGTTAGATGTGAAGTCTGACTTCTCATTTTTGAAAGAAATTGAGGCAATTAAAAGATTGATTATTAATTTGTCGAGATAAGTGACTTCCAATAAACTCACCTCCAATGTCAAATCTCACTTTTTCCGACCTAACATCAAGTTAGATGTCCCATTCTTATATTGATAACCAATTCCAAATGGTAAGGCTTTAACCTTCATCTTCTTTTTAGCGTAGATTTCCTTCAAATCTTCTTGATGCCTCTCAGCAAAAAGTGAAATAGGAAAAGAATAATTGCCATAGAATGTTAAGTCCCATTTAGAAGTATCAAAAAACTGAACTGGAATACCTGAATCATCTTGGAGAATGAATTCAGATTCGCTGAGTATTAGATCTCTAATCATGCTAAAGGACGGACGATGCATTAGGTAAGATGCCGATTTCAAATAGGTCGATTTGATATCGATTTGCTTGAAATAATTGACAAGATCTTTTCGTGTATCCAATCCCTTTTCTACCAACCCTCCGCGACTGTGATACGCCGTGTTTTGAATGTTAACCGCGAAATAGGTAAGTGTTTTTACTTTTTCTTGTCCCACTTGTTTGAAATAGAAGCGATTTCCGATGTAAGTTGAATCTGCAACTGAATTTAAGTCATTCGTGAGAGTTCCGTCGGGTAGAATTGCAACTTTTTCTTGGTACAGCAATTCGTGATTCGTTCGTGACATAAAGTGAACCAAAACATGCAGGGTTCCGTCCATTTCCGATTGAAAATCATCTGCCATAGCTATTGTTCTGAAGAAACTCAGTTTTAAAATGGCATTCATAGCACGTTTCAAACTGGACAGATAACTCGAAAGTTTTTCATTCTTCTTCTTAGCATTCAAATCAGGGAAATCACCGACAGGCTCCAATGCCATCATGACAATGTGATCATGTCCAGGGAAGAAAAGGTTTGCATGCAGAAAGTCCGCTCCTGAAAAGGGGTAAAACAATGTTCCACCACCTTCGTTCACGTCGCTTAACTCTTGACTTGACCATTCTTCAATGATTGGAAGCTTTACGTTCGTTTGTTTCCACAAAAGATCAAGGTTTGTTCTGTAGGACTTCCATTCGGGTAGACCTTCGAGGTCTTTTAATTCGCTATCTGCATTTCCTTCAGTTCCTGCAATGAATTTGGCAAAAGCATCGAACTTTGGATCGGTTGGATATGTTTGTGCAACAATCTCGACAGTATCCTTCTCCTGGTTATTTTTGGTTTCGTTCGATTCTTGTTCGCCTGTCTTACCTTCTCCACAAGAAGTCATAAGTAACAGTGATCCAATCAGTAATAATGAGTAGCGCATGGTTGTAAATTTTCTTGAAACAAAAGTGCTGAATTATTTTCAATTGAAGAAGTACGAATAATCATTCATGAGCAACGAATATTCAATCCAATTTCAATCCGCCAAAAAAAATCTAACTTAGTCGATTAAATTTAAAACTATGAGTTCACAGAAATATACGCGCTCCGTTGCAGTTAATATGGTTATCGCTAACATGATAGGAACTGGAATATTTACATCACTGGGATTTCAAGTTTTACCATCAGAGTTTGGCGGTATCCCTGATGGGTTTGCCATAATCGTGATCTGGGTTCTAGGTGGAATTATTGCTTTGTGTGGCGCAACGGTATACGGTGAAATTGCGACGACTATCAACAAGTCCGGTGGGGAATATGCTTTTTTGACTAAAATTTATCACCCTTTGATTGGATTTATCAGTGGCTGGGTGTCTATTTTTATTGGTTTTGCTGCAGCAATTGCAATTTTAGGATTGGCAGTAGGGAAATATTTTCTTCCGCTTTTGGGTGATTTTGGTAATCCATCTTTTCTTGGTATCGAGATGAGTAAAATTGTTGCGCTCGTGATTGTTACACTGGTCTTGTTAATTCAGTGGAGAGGAGTAAAAACAGGGGGCTTATTTCAAAACATTATGACTTCACTGAAATTAGGGATGATTCTGTTTTTCTTGCTTATGCCATTCATTTTCTCTGGAAACTATGTACCAGCAACGGTTCACTTCACTCCGGACTCGAATTCTTGGGACACGATATTTAGCATGTCATTCGCTAGTTCATTAGTTTATGTTTTGTTTGCGTATAGCGGCTGGAATGCCAGTACATATATAGTTGGTTCGCTTGAAAATCCAAAAAAAAATCTTCCGTACTCTTTAATTGTAGGAACATTGATTGTAACGGTATTGTATGTCCTTCTGAATCTTGTTTTTATGTACGTGGCTGATTTTGATCAGATACAAGGTAAAATGGAAGTTGGAAATATTGTTGCATACAAAGCCATGGGGAGCGAATTGGGAATGGTATTTAGCGCTATATTCTCTGTAGCGTTAATTTCAGGTATTAATGCGATGTTTATTGCTGCACCTCGCGTGGTTCAAGAAATGGGGAAGGACTATACAGTCTTCGAGAGATTAGGAGTAGAATCCAAAAAAGGCGCCCCGAGAATGGCACTTTTGGTCATTTTCGTTATTACTGTATTAATGATTTTCTTTATCGGATTTGTCGATTTATTGCAGTTTACTGGAGTAACACTGGGAATCTTTTCGTTGTTAACAGTACTCGGTATTTTCGTGTTACGATTCCGAAAACAAGTTCACGAAGGCACCGTTAAAGCTTGGGCATACCCTGTTACTCCAATAATCTTTGCGGGCTTTTCACTTTGGATGATTTATTATTTTCTCGCCGAGAAACCCGAAGTGTTGTTATGGCTAATCATGATGATAATTCCTGCAATTGCAATCTACTTTTTCTCCAAATCTAAAGAGTAGGATGAGAATTTATCTTAGTGTATTCATCTTACTATTGTTTTCTTGTTCACACTCTCAAAACGAGACTGCAAAAGAAAATTCCGTTGAGAGTGAATGGCCGCAATATTTGAATGGGCTTGGAATAGATACTAATATTGCATTAAATCCTAAGTATCGTTTTCAATTGGTCTTCACTGCGATTCGAGACGGTAGCGTGAACGAATCGTTTTCTTTCGGGACAGATAAATACTATTATCCTGCCAGTCTTGTTAAAGTCCCCGTTGCCCTTTTAGCGTTAGAAAAAATGCAGCGCCTGGGAATTTCACTCGATGATTTCATTGTTTTCGATACGGTCAATGCCTGTGGATCAACCCGATTTGTACAATTAAGTCAACAGCAAAATATTTCGTTTCGACAATTATTCATGGAGCTACTTGTGGTTAGCGACAACAATTTTTATAATGCACTCTATCATTTTGTAGGGCCAGAGGAAATCGACGAAAAAATGAATCAAAAAGGATTTCACAATTCCTACATCTTTAGAGCTTTTACGGGGTGTGACAAGCTAGAACAACTGCATACATACCCATGGAAAGTATCTTCACCAAATGGGACAAAGGTGACTGAGGAAAGTGAAATCTTTGCGGACACGAACTTGCTTTCTGCTAATTATCAATACACTGAAAGGCGCCTTTTCGGGAGCTCGCACGAAAATAAAGAGGGAGAAATCGTTGCGGGACCCTATGATTTGAACTATATGTTGGAAATGAAAATGGAAAATCTTCAGGAAATGATGCTTACACTGCTTTTCCCAGATCAGTATGCAATCGAAAAACGTTGGGAAATTTCTGAAGAAGCAAAAGCTTTTATACTCAAATTAATGCAAAAGTACCCATCAGAAATAGAATCGAGCTATCGAAACATTCGGGATTTTGAGGATACCATATATAAATACGCACATCAGGAAGAAAGTGGAAGAACGACGAGTAAATTGGGGCTGTCTTATGGATTCGCTTCAGAAACGGTTTATTATGAAATCCCGAATTCTAAAAATGCTTTTTTACTAACGTATTCTATTTATGTCAACAAAAATGACTGCGTGAACGATGGTAAGTACGAATATGAAGAAGTCGCACGTCCGTTTGCCCAAAGTTTATTCAAAGCGATGCAGCAGTATATGTCCGTTCAACCAAGTCCTCACAAGGATTGATGGCATGGATATTGAAGTAAGATCCATCGAACATTAATTGATAAGTATGAAAATCTTCTCCCTCCTTGTTTTTACAGCTCTTCTCACTAGCGAATATGCGAATGGGCAAGAAGTAGACGAGATTCAACCAATTTTTTACCCTACTGGACTCAGTATCGATCCCAGGTTGGATACGATTGTTGCGATGATTGAAAAGTATGAAGGATTCGGAATGGATTTACCCGAAGAAATGTCTCTGGAAGCATTCGTGCCATTCGTGAGATCGCAAGAATTACCAATCAGTGGAGGATGGGCAGCGGCATATTATACTGCAACGACGGAATGGGCGCTCCTCACAAATCAGTCCAATAAAAGTATTATTACAGCGTATGCCTACGACCCCTTGTATTTGAATGCTAAAGCCAGTGAAACACCAACTTCTTGTGATGGCACTGTGTACTTGACGTCTTTGGCATCCGAGCTAATCATCAACGGTGCCAAGCGCTTTAATATTGACAAGGTAGATTGTTCAGTAAATGCCAATTACAATGAAAAACAATCGTTGATGGGCTTTACCAAAGTGAATCGATTGACAGACTTAGATCTCAGCTGGGAGGAAAACGCGATAAACATCAAACAAGCAATTACAAATTACCATCCTGTTCTTTTCGGGATGTCTATTCCAGAGTCATTTTTTATGATAGGGGAAGATGGTTTGTTCGATCCATCAGCTTTTGAAAAAGAAACTGCCGATGCTTATCTTGGGCATGCGATGACAGTAGTTGGCTTTGATGACAATCAATTTGGAGGCGCTTTTAGAGTAGTGAATTCCTGGGGAGATACTTGGGGAGATCAAGGTTATTGTTGGATTCGATACGAGGATTTCAATACTTTTTTGGTGGCCGCCTATTCTTTTCAAACGGAGTTGAAACGCCCAGATATGGTTTCGTCGGGAGCAGATGCAGATGGATTTGGAAGGAAACGAGTGAAAAAGTATGGGTTTTTCGAAGGATTTCTTGACGAAAAAGGACGCCCAGACAAAGGTGTTTATATTAATGAGAAACTAAAAAAGGGAAGAGGAGGAAGTCGCTACATGCGCCGTTTGATCAAAAAGCATGATGGTTTTTTAATTTACGATAACGACAATTTTAAAATTCCAATTGCTGCAATTTTGTATTGATTGTAAATATTACTGTGCGCACATACTAAAAGTAATTTTCTGACGTTCAATAACTAAGATGTGATCTCTCTGCAAGGAGTTTGCATCCGAAGCCAATAGAAACTTAAAACCAGAACGTCATGAAATTTGTCCTCTCCACGGCAATTTTCTGCCTTATTGTATCGCAGACTTTTGCATTAGACTTCCCTTACAATCGTCTTAAAAAATCATACGAATTTAATCAAGAACAATGTCTCGAGCGTTCGGAACGATGGATGAAAATACTTCCAAACAATCCAGCGGGCTACTATTACGCTTCGTTAATCCATTTCGAGCGTGCTAAAGAGCAATCGACAACACGAAAAAAATACAATGACTTAAGTCGATCTTTGAAGTATGCACGTTCATTGGAAAGAATGAAAGTTCAGTCTTTTTTGGCGAGAGTTGAGTGGGATACCTTAACGCCGCTTCTCAATGATTTTATTTCAGACCTTGAATCTGAATTAGAAGCGGAAGAACTGAATACATTGAGCGCTGCTCTTCGGAAAAAAGCTGATCGATTCGATTGGGCAGAGAAAGATAGAAAATGGAACAATCCTGAAAATGAAACGATAGAGATACTAGCAGGAAATACTGATAAAAATGAAAATAATTCCGAAGTATTGACTTCGAGCTTTTCGAACGGTCAGTATTTTGGAACTCCTTCTGGAACAGAAATGATTACATCACATAACCTTCGAAGCGAAAGAGAAATGCTTGATTACATCAATGAAGAGCGTTTAAAAAAGGGAATGTCTGCGTTGGAGTGGGAGGAAGGTTTGGCGAAAGCAGCGAGATATCATGCCTATGATATGGGGTCGCAAGATTATTTTGATCACGATAGCCACGATCGCGTGCAAAACAAATTGAAAGAAGTCACTGAAACCTTCTCAAGAATCAAAGCGTTCTACACAAAGTCTTTCGCAAATTCAGAAAATATCGCGGCTGGAAATGAAGGAGCGAAGCAAACCTACAATCAATGGTACAACAGTCCTGGGCACTACGCAAACATGTTCAACAGCTCCAGTAAAAAGGTAGGAATAGGCGTTTGCTATGTTCCCGGAAGTACCTACGGATATTATTGGGTTTTTTGTACAGCGCTTTAATCATGCATTGTTTTTGTTTGGATGTATAAATTGAAAGTGAAACCTTCTTAGATTCCACCAAAAGTTCTTAAATTAGGCGGGAAATCAATGAGAGATAAGCAAATCAATTTCAACCAATAAGGCGGCAATGACCGTCTTCAAACGAAAACAGAATGAAATCAATAAAAAGTACCTTTTTTGTACTTGTTGTATTTTTAACTTCTGGAACCTACTATTGCTTCGCACAAGACACCATCGTGGAAGCGACAATTATAGGGGCGGAGGATATCGAAGCTGATAAAAGTTACAACAGTGGCACACAACAATTTCAAGCGAAGAATTTCACGGCAGCAGTAAACGACTTTACCAAAGCCATAGAGCTTAAGGAGGGGTTTACGCAGGCATACATGAATCGTGGTTCTGCATACATGGAACTTGAAGAATACAGCAAAGCTATCCAAGATTTTAATGCAGCTCTGAATGATGATGAGGCAAAAGAAGCGTATTATCTCCGTGCCAAATGTTACGACAAATTAGGTAGTACCGACAAAGCTGAAGGCGATTATGCCTCTGCAATGAAAGTAAACCCTGAAGACGAAAGACCTTATTACTATCGAGGATTAATCAAGTTTAACGGAGGCGATTACAACGGAGCTATATTAGACTTCACCGAAACGATCAAGCGAAACAAACTTCACGCCTACGCATACAATGATCGAGGTAGTGCGAAACGCATGTTGGAAGATTACGATGGCGCGATCCAAGACTACAAAAAAGCACTTCAAATTAACAACAATCTCGCATTTATTCATAATAATTTAGGAAGCGCATATCGTAAAAAAGGTCGTTTTGACGAGGCTATTACGGCATACACGAAGGCAGTGAGCGTAGACCCAAATTATCACCTTGCATATAATAATAGAGGGAGCGCTTATTACGACGATGAAAACTACGAAAAAGCACTTTCAGATTTCTCAAAAGCCATAGAGCTTAATCCAGACTATGCTTTTGCCTACAACAACAGAGCGAGTGCTAAATTCAAATTAGAAGATTACAAAGGCTGTATTGACGATTGTTCGAAGGCGATTCAAATTGACCCGAAATATGCGTATGCTTATCAGAATAGAGGCAATGCTAAAGAGCTAATGAGAGATGATGCTGGAGCCTGCAACGATTGGACTAAAGCGAAAGAATTGGGTGCGTCAGGAATGCAAAATTTTAATGGAAATTGTCAATAATCGAAACAAAATGATGAAACAACTAATTTTTATAGGATTCGTAGTGTTCTTTGGGTTTGGATTATATGCTCAAGATATTGAGTTTTCGAAAGACAATTTTAAAGAACGTAAAGATGAACTCAAGGAAGCCTTGAAAAATATCGATGAAGGAGATAAATTCTTCGAACAGTCACAAGTGCTCTGGAAAGACGCTATTCCGTTTTACCTAAAAGCCAACGAGTTCAATCCAAACAATGCCATGCTTAATTACAAACTAGGCGCGGCGTATTTGCATTCAGCGGAAAAAGCGAAAGCACTGGCCTATCTTGAAAAAGCGAGTAAGCTTAATGCGAATGTGGACCCACAATTAAATTTTTTCCTCGGTCAATCGTACCATTTGAATTTGGATTTTGATAAGGCGATTGCGTCTTACAGTAAATATCAGTCACAAGTGATTAATAATCCTGATCCATGGTATTTGGAAGATTTGAAAATGCGGATGCAACAATGTTACAGTGGTAAAGAAATCGTTAAAACACCAATTCGCGTTTTTATCGATAATCTCGGAGATAATATCAACTCAAAATATAACGAGTACGGTGCAGTGATTTCTGCGGATGAATCTGTCATTGTTTATACAGCGCGCAGACCGAATTCCGTTGGTGGTAAGATTGATCCAATGTTGAATGAAAATTTTGAAGATTTATACATTTCCTACAAACAGCCTAACGGTTCGTGGGGAGCTTCCCAAAATTTAGGGGAGAATGTAAATTCCAATGATCACGACGCTGTTTCAGCAATCTCAACGGACGGACAAAAGTTTATTATTTACTTAGGGCGTGAAAATAACGGTGGCGACTTGTACGAATCTGTTTTAACAGGCTCTGAATGGTCGAAACCAGAATCTCTTGGGAAGAATGTCAATACAAAAGACTTTCATGAAAGTTCGGCGTGCTATTCTCCAGACGGAAATACGATTTATTTTGTCTCGAACAAACCAGGGGGACTGGGGGGGCATGATATTTATGTTTCTCAAAAGGACGAAAAAGGAAAATGGGGGGAAGCGAAAAATATCGGTTCTGTAATCAACACCAAGTACGATGAAGAAGGTGTGTATATGCATCCCGATGGAAAGACTTTGTATTTCAGTTCAATGGGGCATACTTCCATGGGAGGATACGATATTTTCAAAACAGTATATAACTCAGAAACGAATACTTGGTCGACTCCTGAAAATCTCGGATACCCTGTAAACTCTGCAGATAATGATGTTTTCTTCGTGATTTCAGCGAGTGGTAAACATGGTTATTATACCTCAATTTCTGGAAATGATTCGAAAGGCTTACGTGATTTGTATATGATTACCTTCCTCGGACCAGAAAAACCAATGGTCTTAAACAATGAAGACAACTTATTGGCAGAAGCTACCGCACCGATTAAGGAAACTGTGATTGCGCCAGAGGTGCAGGTGAAAGAAGCGCAATTAACTATTTTAAAAGGTGTCATCTCGGATTTCTTATCGAAAGCACCGCTAGATGCAGAAATTGAGATTGTTGATAATACAGCAAACATGACAATAGCAACCTTTAAGTCGAACAGCGAAACGGGAAGATATTTGGTATCATTACCTGCGGGTAAAAATTATGGGATCGCAGTTAAAAAAGACGGGTATTTATTCCATTCCGAGAATTTTGACATTCCAAATACAGCAGCTTTCCAGCAGGTGGAAAAAGATATTGAGTTGAAACAGCTTTCGGTTGGAAGTAAAATTGTTTTGAGAAACATTTTCTTCGATTTGGATAAAGCAACGTTGCGTCCAGAATCAACGGCTGAGTTAACACGTTTGACTAAGTTGATGAATGACGTTCCAACATTGAAAATAGAGTTGGGCGGACATACAGATTCTAGAGGCTCTGATACCTACAATCAGCAATTGTCCGAAAAACGAGCAAAAGCGGTTGTGGATTATCTAACTGGAAAAGGAATCAGCGCAGATCGTTTGAAATCAGCCGGGTACGGTGAAACACAATTGGTAAATAGTTGTTCTAATGGTGTAAATTGTACGGATGAAGAACATCAACTGAACCGAAGAACGGAATTTAAGGTATTGGAATTTTAACGGAGAAAATCACTCAAATTTACTCGGTATATACCAAGTTTAATACGAATTCAGTGGTTTGAATCGGGGAAAAAATATACTGTTTATCGTTTAAGATTAGCTTCAATTCGTTTGATTCGAGTTCCCAAGACATTTCAAAGACATCTAAAACAGCCCGTGCACGGGGAATTTTAATCTCTGATTTTTTTTCAGCCTGTTTTTCCTTTTCGTTTAACTCGTCAGGAAAATCCAGAGAACGGATGATAACGCTTCCGTCTTCAAGAAATTTCCATTTATGGCATAAGACCCTAGACGTATCATCGAATTCACGTTCGTTGATAAGAACAATTGTTTGCTTATTCTCTATGTTTAAAGGACCCTGGCTATAATAAGTTTGATTGAGATTGATTTTTTCTTGACCAACCGCGAAGAGGGATAAAATGTTTAAAAACAGAATTCCGATTAGTTTCATGCTGATTATTTTTAATTCAATTGTCATTCAACTTCTTCAAACAACAAGCGTGTATTCGGATCAAACTTAATAGATTCAATTTCTTTTTTCGTTGGAAATTCAAACTTTTCCTCTCTTTCATCCACGGAAATAGTGAATATCTCGCTCTGTCCTTTTTGGTAGAAGACTTCTATTTGGAGGTCGAAATTAAATACAACATTTTCTTGTTCTTGACGAATTGTGAGGTATTCCCAACCGCCTTTTTTGACACCTCTGCGAAAGTTTAATACTGGGTGTCCCGCTTTATAAAGCCATTGATCGAAGAATACATCCAAATTATGACCAGCTTGATCTTCTATGATTTTTTTGAGGTCCTCTGTAGTGGCATTTCCAAACTGGTATTCATGATAATAGGTTTGAATTCCTTTAAAAAATGCAGAATCGCCAACCTCATTGCGCAACATGTGCAAAACCCAAGCACCTTTTTGATAGGAATTAGGGTTGAGAAGGTTCATCAAACTTGCATAACTCGTATCGACGACAGGGTGCAAGTATTTTTTAGAGAAACCGACAACACGATTTCTTTCACCTAAAAGTCGTTCGTTCATTTTGTCGGTTCCGTAAGTGTCCTCCCAATACAAATCAGTAAAATACGTCGCGAATCCTTCACTCAACCAAATGTGCTGCCAGTCCAATTCTGATGCTGAATTTCCAAACCATTGATGTGCGATTTCATGGGCAATTAATGCTTCCATAGTTCTTTCGCCTGTAATGGCCTTTTCGTCGTAGAAGATATTCCCTGCATTCTCCATGCCACCAAACTGTGTGGTTGATTGGACATTCGCCAATTTTTCAAAGGGATATTCGCCAATTAAATCGATAAAATAAGAGACCACCTTAACGGAAACTGACATATCATTAAAGCCATTTGCAGCGTCTTGAAGATAAGACCAAGAAGTAACTGGAAAGGGTAGTTCTGTAAAGTATTCCTTTTCATCAAAGTTAGCAACGCCTATCACCATGACTTTTGTTGGTAGTTGAATGTCAGACCGGTACTCAAATCGATCGAATTTTTCAAAGCTGACGTCCTTTTTATAAAGTGTACCGGTGGCGATACATTCAAACCCTTTTGGAACCGTAACGGTGAAATTAATGGTGGCTTTATCAGATGGGTGATCTACGCAAGCCAACCAATGATGCGCTCTATTCGGCCAATTATCTCCAAAATAGGTTCTATCCTGAAATTTATTTTCACCGATAATTAACCCTGTTTCTGGAACACCATGATATTTTAGAACGAGAGATAATGGTGTATTGACTGGTTGATTCTTAGTTTTAATCCAAATACGATTGTTCCGGTGGTTGTATTCTGCCCAACTATAATCAAACGCTGCTGACTCTAAAATCATCCCTGTTTTACCATTGTCGGATTGAAGGTCGATAAAAAATGAATCACAGGGCTCGCTAAGAACAAAGCGGATCATTTCACTCACAGAGATTTCATCGGTTTCTTCCTTTAATACTATTTGCACGTTATAGCTCTGAATGTCAGCGGGGTGATTCAAATATTCATGTCCATCATCAGAGGTCTGCGTAAACCCAGTAATGGAGAATAAAAAAGCAAAAAGAAAAAGTTGAAAATTCATAAAATATTTTTGTCTACAGTGAATTCAAGCAAAAATTAAACCAATCAAGCAAATAAAAAAGGGAGACACAGAGCCTCCCAATATTTTAATCGATCTCAGTTCTAAACGGACATAAACGAATAATTCGAGTTGATCACCGTGAGTTCTTCTGCATTAACAGTTAACAAAGGAAGTTGTAATTCATTTTCAATCATTCCTTGTATAAATGAGTTTGGAGTTGGCAAAATACCTTCTTTAAAGTAGGCTGCGGCGAACATGTCGGCACCAATCGATTTTGCAAATGCCACGATATCGTCATTATATGTTTTACTCGGAGGAAGATGCACAATTTCGTAGGATACATCCATTTCATCCAACGCTCGACGCACAATTAATTGATTTGATTTCGTTTTTGTATCCAACCAGTCGTCCTTATCATGGAAGCCACACAAATGAACTGTTGCATTGAATTTCTTTGCAATCGACGCCACAAAGGTGGTGATTTGAATACTTTCCTTGGCAAAACTGAAAGGCATTACGATATTCTTAATCTTCTCAACTTCTTTCTTTCCTTGAGTCACAATGAAAGGGGTTGAAGAACTACTGATAAGTTTGACAGCGTGACTTCCAAATACTTTCTGCATTCCTACAGCACCATGTGTGCCCATTACAATCAAAGCGGCTTTTAAAATATCCCCAGCTTTCCCTATGTCATTGTAAATATCACCTTCAATAACTTTAGTCGAAATCAATTGTTGCTCTTCTGAAGAATACGAATTGTAAATTTCATCGAAAGTTGCTCTCGCCGCTGATTTTTCGCTTGATTTTGAAACAATGTGCAAGAGGTATACAGATCCGTTGTTCGATTTCGCAAGGTCAATGGCTAAACGAGTAGCACTTTCAGCAACAGTAGAAAAGTCGTGTGGTACGAGGTAAATAGGGGCTTTAAACATTTTATAGCGTTAACAGTTTAGATTTTAAAGATACGAAATCACATCGTTTAGGGTCTCTTTTAGATTTTTTTTTTCACTCATGTGATTCGTACGATGGCAAATGAGGAAACCACACGTTTTCGAAAGGTAGTCAAAGGCATAGATATATTTACGTAGTAGTACTTAGTAAAAAGGGTATTTGGTCTTCGTTTTGGACCAGCATAACAATTTGAGAGAGTAAGTTAAGGATATTTTAAATGAATAAATACCTTAACAAAATGAAAAAGGAGCGAAAGATGAGTTTGTGATGAACTTGCATCTAATGGATCGAAAGGGGAATAAACTTAGTTACGATAATTTTTCTTTTTCAATTCCCTACCGTCTGCCATGTATTGATGGCGTTGATAAATAGCAGTTTTCCAATTCACGGCACAATAATTGTCTTTAGTTATGCGTACATAGTATAAACCAGCATAAAATTAAAGCAATGAGAATAGTCCTAATAATTGCAGCGATGTCGGCATTTTCGGCAACTGCGCAGACACGAGAATTTTACGGAGGACTCAATTCTTCTAATTATCTTTTCAATCAGGAAGGTATCATCAGTTCCAAAAACTACGTTCCAGGAGCACAATTTGGTGTTATGCTTGGAAGGAAGTCAAGAAATGTGTTCGGTAACTTGAAACGATTCAGTCCGCACCTTAGTTTTGAATACAACCTCTCCAAATACGATTTTCAGGAAGTTCGAGGTGATGTTGTCAATGCTCATAGCATAGATGCACACAGTCTTCGCGTTGCTGTTCCTATTCAATTCCGATTGAGTAAAAATGACAAAATTGCCCAATTCTATGTCAGTGGTGCACCCGGACTGCAAATGACGGCACTTCAAATGGAAAACGGTCAAATGTTCTCTCAAGCACCAGCTAAAAACCTAGACCTTTTCGTCAATGTTGGTGGCGGTCTGCTTTTAAATACAATGAAAAAATCCTACGACAGGGACGGATATAAGTTTTCGGCATTAACGCTTTCTGGACACAAGTACATTCCTATTTCCTTGGGTAGATTTGGTTCGACGTCTTCCACGATGGATCAATACCAATTGAATGTGGGATTGCGTTTTTCTCATTACAAAAAATCAGGGCCGCGTAAATTCTTCGATAATTTTAAGCGCGATAAGAACTAAATAATTCCTTTGCTGGCGAGGTATTGATCCAATCCAACTTCGTCAGCATAAAGTACATCTCTAGCTTTGCTTCCTTTAAATGGACCGATGATTCCATGTCCTTCGAGTTGGTCTACGATACGGCCAGCGCGGTTGTAACCTAATTTTAACTTACGTTGCAATAAACTCGCTGATCCTTGCTGATGCGTCACCACAATTCGAGCAGCGTCGGCAAATAGAGCATCCAATTCATCATCGTCCATTGTTGAGCCCCCTTCAGATGATTCACCGACATATTCTGGTAGAATCAATGCATCCGGATAACCGCGTTGGTCGCCGATGTACGAACAAATGTCTTCCACCTCTGGGGTGTCAACAAATCCACATTGGAGACGGATGGTGTCTGATCCATTACTGATCAACATGTCTCCACGTCCAATCAATTGATCTGCTCCAGAACCATCCAAAATAGTTCTCGAATCGATTTTTGACAATACACGGAATGCAATACGGGCAGGGAAGTTCGCCTTGATCATACCCGTGATCACGTTTACAGAAGGTCTTTGCGTCGCAACAATCAAGTGAATTCCAATCGCACGGGCAAGCTGCGCAATTCTGGCAATCGGCTGTTCCACTTCTTTTCCAGCGGTCATGATTAAATCTGCGAATTCATCAATCAAAACAACGATGTAAGGTAAATAACGGTGACCGTTTTCAGGATTCAGTTTTCTAGCGATAAACTTAACGTTGTATTCTTTAATCGTTCGAACTTGAGCCATTTTAAGAAGCTCATAACGCTCGTCCATTTCAATACAAAGTGAATTTAATGTATTCACCACTTTGCTTGTGTCCGTAATAATGGCATCTTCTTCTCCAGGCAATTTGGCTAAAAAGTGACGTTCTATTTTATTGTATAGCGTTAATTCTACCTTTTTTGGATCGACTAAAACGAATTTGACCTGTGCAGGATGTTTTTTGTAGAGAATGGAAATTAATATCGCGTTCAATCCAACCGATTTACCTTGCCCAGTCGCTCCTGCAACCAGAAGGTGAGGCATTTTCGTTAAGTCGAAGGTATAGGTTTCATTCGTGATCGTTTTCCCCATAACCACAGGCAGATCAAAGTTTGATTCCTGAAACTTTTTAGAAGCGATCAAAGAACGCATACTTACCATTTCAGGATTGCTATTTGGAACTTCAATACCAATGGTGCCTTTCCCAGGGATTGGAGCAATGATTCGAATTCCCAGCGCGGCAAGACTCAGCGCGATGTCGTCCTCGAGATTTTTTATCTTAGAAATTCGGACACCAGGCGCAGGGACAATTTCATACAAGGTAACCGTCGGCCCGACTGTCGCCATGATTTTTGAAATCTCAATCTTATAATTTTGTAACGTCTGTACAATTTTATCCTTGTTGGCCTCTAGTTCTTTTTTGTCAACAGAGCCTGATTTACCGCCGTAATCCTTCAGTAAGTCGATCGATGGGAGCGTATAGGAAGCCAAATCCAATTTCGGATCATATTCACCGTACTCTTTTTGAATGTCGTTCATTTCCTCCTGTGAAAGTTCCGAATCATCATCAGAAGGGGCGGCGATTGTCACAGCGAAATCTTCATCATCAGTGTCGAAGTCTAAATCGTCGTCTTTTTCCTCAGGCAAATCGATGATTTCTGAAAGAGGCTCTTCTTCATCTTCTTCTTCCTCAATGACATTGTCCTCCATTAAATCCAATCGCTCTGCAACATTGTCTTCTTCCAGTTCATTTTCGTCGATCGTGTTATTTACTTCCAAATCTTCTTCAGAAAGAACCATTGAAAGAGTGTCTTCTGAGATTTCGTCCTGAGTCGATTTTGAGAAAAGCGCTTTGATCTTAGCGAAGTTCACGTTGAACAAAATCATGGCGAAAATATACCCGATCGAGCAGATGAGAATGAGCGTTCCAAATTTACCCAAGGTGAGTGACAACCACTCGTTGATTTGAAATCCGAATGTTCCTCCTAAATAGCTCACTTGATTCGAGAAATAGCCCAAAAACATACTGGACCATACAATGGTAAGAATGGAAACGGTTGTTGTTTTTCCAATTGGTAAAATCGTTATTTTGAAGAGCACCTTAAAACCTGAAACGAAAAGAAGGAGAGCAAATGCAAACGATGCGATCCCAAACCAACGATAAATCAATAAATGAGAAATCCAGGCTCCGAATTTTCCTAGCCAGTTGGCAACGGGTTCTTCATCCCCATCGAAAAGAAATTCTAGGAGTCCTTTGTTGATGACGCGATTCTGATCTTCTTGCCATGTCATTAAATACGAGAAGCACGCAAGGAAAATGAAAACGGAAAGGAGCAAGCTGATAACACCCAAAGTGTTTTTCACTTTAGCGCGATCAATTTTCTCCAGATATTTAGCGAAAGGCGAATTCGATTCTTTTTTCTTCCGAGTGGAAGTCTTTCTTTTGGATTTCGTCGCTTTTTTGCTTGCGCTATCTTCAGAGGGATCTACTCCCTTTTCGATATATTCGTTGTCGGAACTCATATCCTACGAAGATAGAGAGGATAAGAAGCCAAAAACCTGAGCAGATCAGTGAAGTTTGCACAGTCTAATGTTAGTTTTAATTTTGATCTGGAGCACTTGCTGGGAACATGTAATCCATGAACTCGTCAAAGGTCACTTTTTTATAGTCTGCCGGAATCCCAAAAAGATCGCGATTTGGGATGAACTCTCGCATTTCAACCAGTTCATAATCCATAACGCCGTCGGGTGTTGCGACGCTGTATTTAATTAGTAAGCCAGGGATGGCATCGAAATTATTCAAGTATTCGTTGGAGTATTTTTTCACATAGAGAAATTCAATCGGTTCCTTGAAGTCAGGATGATTCACCAACATTCGGTTCGCACGCTTTCCTAAATGCTTCCGTTTGAATCTTTTCTTTTCGAAAGTATACTTGGAAGTCACCGTATCTCCTTCGCTTAAATCCGTTTTAATGGCAAAATTCATGGTGTCATTCGCTGTTAAAAGTAAATACGATTTGTTCAGTTCGATATGACGGATAGAAATCTGAGAACCTAAATGCGGAGATAAATTTTCCATACGCGTAATCGTATCATTCGTATATAAACGCATAGCATTGTCAGGAATCATATTACGCATCGCGGAGTCCCTCGCTGAGATTTTATATTCCAACATCCCCGTAAATGGCTTTTTTTTCTTTTGCGAAAAACTGGTATTGGCAGTCAAAAGAAGAATGAAAATGGGGAGAATAAGTCGAATTGTATTTTGCATCTGGATCATTTGTACTTAAAACGAAAATTTGTCATATAGTTACTGCGATAAAATTAATGGAATAATTGATAGGACTGCCACTGCGGAGTTTCGATTTATGCTATTTTTGCTTTGTTAAATAAGACTTATGAAACGCGAAATAGAAATACTCGTCAACAAATCTGAAATTACTGCAGGAACTAGAGGTTCATCACTTGGTCCAGAAGCATTAATGGTGGTCTCTCGAGATAGGAATAGTGACTTTTTTAGTCGTCATGCTGTCACTCATATTGAGGACATGAATCACGTTCTGGATACGTCAATTAAGTTTGAAAATGCGAAACGAATAGAAGCGTTGGTGCAAGTTTTTCAAAATGTGAATGACAGTGTAAAGTCTACAATAGAGTCGGGAAAGTTTCCCTTGATTCTTGCCGCTGATCATGGTTCTGCTGGTGGAACGCTCGCTGGAATTAAATCGGCGAACCCAGACAAACGTTTAGGGGTTATTTGGATCGATGCGCACGCGGATATTCATACACCTTATACTACGCCATCTGGGAATATGCACGGAATGCCACTCGCTACAGCTCTAAATGAGGACAACCTCGAAAGCAAATCCAACGAAATTTCCGATTCAGTGAAAGAAAATTGGGAGCGTTTGAAAAATACGGGGATTCCTGGCGCTAAAGTGTCGCCTGAAGATGTTATTTACATTGCGGTGCGCGATACAGAGGAGCAAGAGGAAGCAATTATGCAAAAACTCAAAATTCACAACTTTAAAGTCGAAGATGTTCGCTCAGAAGGCCCAGAAGAGATTGTCCGGCAAAGCTTGGATAAATTAAAGGATTGCGACATGATTTATGTTTCTTTTGATGTCGACTCAATGGATCCTTCTCACACGTCTCATGGAACTGGAACGCCTGTCGGAAACGGCTTGATGCCAGAGGAAGCACAAATCTTCTTGACCCAGTTTGCCAAAGAAGAGAAGTTAGTGTGTTTGGAGTTTGTTGAAATTAATCCGTGTCTGGACGAAAAGAAAAATTTTATGGCTGAAGTAGCATTCGATTTACTAGAGGCCACAACCGAGGAATTAGAAAAATAATAATGGAATTATTGATAAAAAAGGTGCTTTTGGAAAACTCAGAAGCCATCTTTGGAACACAAATTGAAGAAAAATTAATACAATTTCAAAAGACGAGAAAAGATGTTGAAGGCGACCTGACATTGGTCATTTTTCCTTTCGTCAAAGCTTTGAAATGCTCACCGATTGAAGCTGGAGAGAAAATTGGTGCTTTCGTATTAGAACAAGTACCAGCAATCGAAAAATTTAACGTCGTGAGTGGGTTTTTAAACTTTGTGATCGGAAGTGAACATTGGGTAGAACAGCTTGTGATTATGAATACGGAAGCGCGTTTTGGCTTCTCGAAAGAAGATTCGAAACCGACGATCATGGTGGAGTATTCTTCTCCAAACACCAACAAACCATTGCATTTGGGACATTTAAGAAATATTTTTCTGGGATATTCTGTAGCTGAAATTCTGAAAGCGAATGGTCACAAAGTAGTGAAAACACAGATTATTAATGATCGCGGAATTCACATTTGTAAGAGTATGCTCGCTTGGGAGAAATTTTCTCCGTTAAACTCGAAAGGAGAGCGAGAAACTCCAAGTAACTCAGGAATAAAGGGAGATAAGCTAGTCGGAAAGTACTATGTTGAATTTGACAAACACTTCAATGCCGAAGCCAACGCAATTATTCAAGATTGGGAGACCGAGAATTTTGAAAACACTCCTGAAGAAATTATAAAGGAGTTCAGTCGTCTAAAAGCTTCGAAAGCGGAGAAAGACGAGAAAGCGATTAAAGGCATCGATGCTAAAATAAAGGACCTCGCCAAAAATCAAACAACATTGCTGAAAGAAGCAAAGGATATGTTGATTAAATGGGAGGGCAAAGATCCACAGGTATACCTGTTATGGACAACGATGAACGGTTGGGTGTATAAAGGTTTTGAGAAAACCTACAAGACCATGGGAGTCGATTTTGATACCTTGTATTACGAATCGGACACTTTTTTACTTGGGAAGGATTTGATTATGGAAGGTCTTGCAAAAGGGATTTTCTTTCAAAAAGAAGATGGTTCTATTTGGATTGACTTAACTGCCGAAGGAATGGATGAAAAACTCTTGCTTCGATCGGATGGTACGGCCGTTTACATGACGCAAGACGTTGGTACTGCTGTAGATCGTTATAAAGATTATCCAGATTTAAGTGGGATGATCTATACGGTTGGTAATGAGCAAGACTACCATTTCAAAGTTTTGTTCTTAATTCTTCAAAAACTCGGATATTCTTGGGCTCAAAACTGTTACCACCTTTCTTATGGTATGGTTGAGTTACCAAAAGGAATGGGGCGTATGAAATCCCGTGAAGGAACTGTTGTAGATGCCGATGATTTGATGGAAGAGGTGATCGAAACGGCGAAAGAAATGACGCAGGAGCGCGGCCACATTGAAGGAATGTCGGAAAAAGAAAAAGAGCAACTGTTTCATACGATTGGTATGGGTGGATTGAAATACTATCTTTTAAAAGTCGACCCGAAAAAGAAACTTGTTTTTAATCCGATGGAGTCGATAGAATTGAATGGAAACACTGGGCCTTTCATCCAATACGCGCATGCGAGAATTCAGTCTTTATTGAAAAAAGCAGGTGCTACAAACCCGATAAAAGACGTGACGCTAGAAGCGGAAGAAAAAGAAATTTTAAAACACCTTTCTCTGTTTCCTTCAATCATCGAAGAAGCAGCAACTAATTATTCCCCAGCGTTGATTGCCAACTATCTCTTCGAATTGGTGAAGTTATTCAATTCATTTTACCAAAGTGTTTCTATATTGAATGAGGAAAATGACGAATTGAGAAATATGCGCCTTGTTTTAAGTAGCAATGTTGGAAAAGTGATCAACTTGGGTATGGGGTTATTAGGCGTTCAAGTTCCTTCAAAAATGTAGAATGGAAGAAGTAGAAGAAAATTGGTTGAAGCGGTTGAAGAAGCTTTTGCGATTGACGCATGAGCAAGAAACCCCAGAGGTGATTCATGAAGTCATAGAAAAAGGAATTGTCTTTCGCGGTACCAACCTGTGGATTTTAATTTTTGCAATTCTTGTAGCCTCAGTTGGTTTGAATATGAATTCACCCGCCGTAATTATTGGAGCCATGCTTATTTCCCCTTTGATGGGACCGATCAATGGGGTTGGTTATAGCGTTGCGACGTATAATTTTGATCTGCTAAAACGTTCGCTTAAGAATTTGGCGTTTGCCGCTTCAGCTGGACTTATCGCTTCGACAATTTATTTCATGATGACACCGGTTCATGGTGATTATTCAGAATTGATGGCGCGAACCAGTCCAACGATTTATGATGTAATGATTGCAACTTTCGGTGGTTTGGCCGGTATTGTAGCGATTAGTAGCAAGAACAAAGGAAATGTGATTCCAGGTGTTGCCATTGCAACGGCTTTGATGCCACCGCTTTGTACAGCAGGTTTCGGATTGGCCAGTGGGAATTTCGGTTTTTTTCTTGGAGCGCTTTATTTATTCTTGATCAATTCTGTTTTCATCGCACTTTCTTCCATGGTTGTTTCGCAGTTACTCAAATTGCCTAAGAAGTCCTTTCTGCTCTCTAGAGAAATTAAGAATAAGAACATTCTAGTGGGAGTTGTTGTTGCAATCACAGTTATTCCGAGTTTTTACTTGGGAATTACACTTGTTCAAAAGGAGAAGTTTCAACAAAGCGCAGAAGATTACGTCACGATGATAGGCAATTGGGAAGGAAACTACTTGCTTCAGAGTAAAATAGATCCAGACAACCGAGTGATTACCTTGGTGTACGCAGGAAATGAAATCAATAAAAATTCTGAGAATCGTCTTAAAGATAAAGCGGATGAATTTGGCTTGAAAGAGTGCACGATAAAATTCCGTCAAGGCATGAAGCTAAATGATAATTCAACGCTTTTGGAATCTACTGCACAATTGAACGCGAAGGAGAGCGAAATCAATCGACTACGCTCGGCTTTATTGACACATGAACAAAAAATCGATAGTTTGGAATTGATTCCCAAAACAGGACAGTCACTTCTGAAAGAGATCAAAGCAATCTATCCTCAAGTTGAGGGGTGCTCTTACGCCAAATCGTATGAGTATATTGATTCTCTTTCAAAGCCTATTCCTTCAAGTGTTGTCATTTTTCAGATGAAAGATACTATTGGGGCGGCAAGCGAAAAGAAAATTGAAAACTGGTTGCGTAATCGACTTGATACCGAACGGATAATTATCAAGTTTTAAAAAGGAACAGGAATTGTAATAGTTTGCTCTTGGTGATTGGTAGGGTGCTCAAAGGTAAGTTGCTCTGCATGAAGATGGAGCCTTTTGCCACGTTTTCCGTATAAATCATCGCCGAGTATTGCAGTGTTTAATCCGTCCTTGTGTGCCGCGTGAACTCGAAGCTGATGCGTACGTCCAGTGATCGGGTAGAAGTAAACCCTAGTTCTTCCGTAAAGTTCATCGATGACTTCCCAGCGTGTTTTTGCAACTTTACCATGTTCATGGCAAACCAATTGTCTTGGGCGATCGTTCACATCCAAGCGCAAGGGCAAATCAATTACACCTTCACGACCATCTAATACCCCGTCAAGCAGTGCGACATAGCGTTTGCGAATTCTTTTTTCAATGAATTGCGCCTGCATTTTTTTGTTGGCTTCTTTCGTCTTCGTAAGTAGTAAAATTCCCGAAGTCGCCATGTCCAATCGATGCACAATCAGTGGGCCTGTTGCTTCTGGATATTTCTCTTTCACCAAATCGTAAATAGACGGCAACAAGGATTTTCCTGGTACAGATAAAAATTCTGCGGGCTTATTGATGACCAACAAAACATCATCTTCATAAACAATATCAAGTGGGCGGACGTATTCTGGAAGTTCTAGCATTGGGTTGGAATCAACTTGCAAGCCTTCTAGCATGAATCCGAGTATTGGTTCGCATTTCCCGCGGCACGAAGGGTAGAAGTTACCGTGTTTTCGAACTTCAGACTTTGGTGATACTCCCCACCAGAACTCAGCCATTGCTATTGGCTTGAGATTTTTTTGATACGCATAATGCAAGAGTTTCGGCGCTGCACATTCACCAGCGCCAGAGGGAGGTTCACTGTTTGAGTGGTCTTTAAATATATGACCTAAATTTTTCAGTTCGCCCTTAGCATTGAGGAAATTATAGGCGTCAAACAAGCGGGATTGTAGAATACCCGACATTTCTTTGCGCTGCTTTTTTAAAGCTTTAAGAATTTCTAAATGGGTATTGTTTTGTACTTCAGCAATTTGAATTTTTCGTTCCCACTCCGCGTTAAGCATTTTCAATTCGTGCTTTTTCGTCAAACTTTCGCGAATCAAGGTGTTTTCGATGATTGCGCGCTCTGTGAGGTTCATGTCTGGAGAAAGTGTTGATCGCTTCTCCTTCCGCTCTCTTTTTAGCTGACGCATTCTTTCTCTAAAAGCTTCGATTTCTTCCTTTGCCTGTGACTTTAACTTAACGACTTGAGTTTGCAGTTCAACAGATTCAGGGTTCTTTTTGAGTGCTTCAATTTGATCTGTCAATCGGGAAATTTCATCCATTCCCTCCATGAAGAAATCACCAGTTTGCAACATATCAAATACAGGTGGAACAAAACCGTCGTGATCGTTCGAGTTTCCCACCTTCCCCGAAAATGCAGAAAGATATCCTAATTCTCCTTGCGGGTTTTGCACAACGAGAACACCAAACATTTTCCCACTAGGTGTAGATTCAGAATCACTATTCAACCCGAAATTATGGTTGAAATTATCGTTTTCGAGACGTTCTTGCAGTTCTGAGACAGCAATACGACTCAATTCATGAGGCTCGTAATAGAATGGAAAGGTGAATTTTTCAGGCAAAGGTATTTGCGTCACCATTTGCTTAAAACGCGTGAAATAGGTTTTTTCTGTAGTTTTTTCAGTCATTCAGTTCTTCTGAAAATTGTTCTTTCATGGATCGATACAAATCATGCAAGGGCAATCCCATGACATTATAGTAGCATCCATGAATTTTTTCAACACCGATATATCCGATCCATTCTTGGATTCCATAGGAACCCGCTTTATCAAATGGCGAAAACTGATCAATATAATGTTCCATTTCAGGCTGCGTGAGCTTTGAGAAATAAACATCGGTTTTAGTCGAAAAACAATACTGTTTCTGATTGGAGGTCAAACAAACTCCAGTAACGACGGTATGCATTTTCCCCGACAAGTTTTGCAACATTTCAATAGACTCTGAGCGATCTTTTGGCTTTCCTAGTACTTTCTTATCGAGTAATACGACGGTATCAGCTGTGACTAAAATTTCATTGTCAGAAAGTTTGGAAATCAAGGACTGAGATTTCAATTTAGCAAGGTACTCAGGAACATTCTCAGGTTCTAAGTGCTCAGGGTAGATTTCTTCCACTTCATCAATTCTGATTTCAACAGGAAAGCCAAGTTCAGAGAGTAAAGCTTGTCGTCTTGGAGATTTTGACCCTAGGATCAAACGGGTATTAGGCATAATAAAGTAGCAATTTCCAGTATACAGGTGAGAAAAGACCTACAACCATGGCAAGTTTAATCCACATGTTTACCATTTTGTATTTTAATTTTTCTTTCGCAAGTAAGAGCATGATTATGGCAAAGATTACTAAAATAGCAGATAAGTACAAGGGGATAAGGGCTATGAATTCAATCGTTGGAAAGAAGAAAGTCACAAAACCTGTCATCACAATAGAGAAAGCCAAAATAAGAATGATAACCAATTTAGAAGTTTTACTGCCGAGAACAATAGGAAGTGTCTGAGCTTTAATGTTTTCGTCGCCTTTAACATCTTCCATGTCCTTGACTATTTCTCGGGCAAGGTTGAGTAAAAAAGCGTATCCAGCAAGAGCTACTGAAAGGAAGATAAGCAACGTTTTATTGGTGAACCCAACGAAGGGGAATTCAAATATAACATTGGCTCTTGATGCGCTCGCTAGCTCATAGCTTTGGAAGTAATACAATCCAACAAGCAAGGGAACCATGGCAGTTAAACCTGCGATCATAATATTCCCAATAAGAAATTTACGTTTGAAATAGGAGGAGTAATACCAAAGCATATTGATTGAAAGCAAGTGAATGAAAACATACCAAAAAGTATCCATTCGCCAACTCAAATAAGCTGCGATACTAAACGCTAAAAAATTGATTCCCCAGTGCGTGACTATAGCCACACGGCGTTTGATGGTTACGCCGATAATTAAACGTTCTGGCTTATTGACTCTGTCTGCTCGAACGTCGAAATAATCATTAATGATGTTTCCAGCCGCGGCAATCATGGTGGTACTAAGAACCAACAGGAAGAAATCAAAGCTTTGAATACCAAACGCTTGAACATTCGCTAAACCTTCGAAATACCATCCCAGACCGTACATCGTTATTGCAATAATTACAAGGTTGACGGGGCGGGTGAGACGAATAAAGTGGATCATTTAGAAATGATTTTGTATTCTACACGTCGATTTTCTTGATGCGCGGCACTTTGCTCCGTTTCTGGAAGCGCAGCAATTTCAGCATCTGTATTGATCGGCTGGTTGCTTCCATATCCTTTGTGCTCAAGTCGCGTTGAATCAATTCCTTTCGAAACAAGGTAATCGTAAACGGCTTTCGCACGATTTTTAGATAATTCTAGGTTGTTATTTCCTCGAGAATCTGTATGTCCACCAACTTCTATGTTGATTTCCGCATTTTCATTCAAAAAAGCAACCAGCTTGTTAAGCTCCGTGTAGGATTTAGGTCGCAATGTCGCTTTATCAAGATCGAAAAAGACGTTCGCTAAAGGTGTTCCTGGACCATCAGACCCAATAGGAACCATAGGAACATCCATGTGAACAGATTCGAGACTTTCCTCTGCGGTCATATCAAAGTTTTTCGAATAGAAAGTGTATCCTGGGTAGGAAACGTTTAGGGCGTATTCACGGTTGATTGGAAGTGCCACCATGAATTCCCCTGTCTCAGCATCTGCTTTTGAGTAGACGATTTCTTTTCCCGTTTCGATATCGATTAATTTGAATTCGCCTGCCAGTGGCTTTTTTGTGTTGACATCGTAAACAAGTCCTTCAAAGTGGAGCGTTTTGGTCGGACGCATACTTTCTGGCATCATAAAATAGTAGATATCCAAATCTCCGTAACCACCGGCTCGGTCTGATGCGAAAAAAGCAACTTCTCCATCTGGACCAACCATGAGAGAATTTTCGTCATACTTAGTATTGATCGGATACCCAAGGTTTACTGGTCTCGACCATTCACCTTTTTCATTCATTCTTGTCACGTAAAGATCGGAACCGCCCATACCGATGTGACCTCTCGATGCAAAATAAAGTGTTTTTCCATCTGGGTGAATCATTACGGATTCTTCACGATATGGTGTGTTGATGTGGTCAGGAAGACGCTCAGCAGTGCTCCATTCACCATTGGGTTGTAGGTGAGAAACATAAATATCGGAGTTGTTGGTTGCATTTCTTCCACGAATTCCACGAATGAAATACAGTGTTTTACCATCTGCTGAAAGGGAAGGTTGCGTTTCCCAATGTAAAGAATTAAGTGTTCCAGGCAAATTCTCAGGGTCAGTCCATGTTTGTCCAAGGCGTTTTGTAATAAATAAATCACAACTTCCTCGACCCTCTCGTCCTTCACCATAACTCCCTAAAGGATCTGCACACCCAACAAAAATTAATGTTCTACCGTCAGGGGCAATGGTCGGAGCACCCTCATTATTAACAGTGTTTACATTATTAGGCATTGGCACAGCTTCTTGCCAAAGTTTATTCTCTAATTGAGATACAAAGAAATCCTCTTGTTCCTTAAATCTACCTTGAACACGTGCATCTGGAACTCTTCGGGTAAATAAAATAGTCTCGCCATCGATGGTAATTGTTGGGAAATATTCTGGTTGGGAAGTATTGATGCCTGGTCCAATATTAATCGGCTCAAAGGGAAGGGGGTTGGCAATCGAATTTTTCGCAAAAACTGAATTTGCGCGAATAATTGTCGCTTTAAGCTGTAATTCTGGATTGGCCGCTCTGTTATTTAAGTAGATGTCGAAGTTTCGAATCGCTCCGTCATAATCTCCAGTGGCGTGCTGTAAATTTCCTAGATAGAAAAAGGTACTCCCACTTCTGGAATGTTCTGGATTGATTTCAATTGCACGTTTATAATGCACAATCGCTTGATCGTATTCGAGTTTATTCTCATGAAATTCTGCCTTCATTAAGTGCGCTTCAACGAAATTTTCGTCTTTTTCGAGCGCTTTTTCGAGATAATCAATACCTGCTTGAAAATTCGGTTGCACAGCGTTTTGTTCACGTTCAACGTCAGGTGCTTTCATTGCAAGCTCGAATAGTTTAATGGCTTTTTTGTTGGAAGTCGAATAGCCGATTTGCGCTTGGGCACAACCAAACATGATAAAAGCGAGCGAAATCGTAAGAATTTGTTTCATAGTCCTTATTATGGGATGTTCATAAACTTATGCGTTTGCAAGGAGATTTTCCATTGCGGATGCTGTTTAATGTATTCAATAATCATTGGCAAAAATCGTTCCTGTTTCGACCATTCTGGTTGAAGGAAAAGCTCACAATTTTCTGAAACGAGCGATGCATGTCCTTCTGCCCATTCAAAATCGGATGGGTGTGCAATCACAACTTTCAGTTCATCGGCTTTGTGATAGGCTTCTTCTACAGGAGCTTTAAATTTTTTGGGTGAAAAACAATACCAGTCAATATCGCCCTTTAAAGGGTAACAACCTGAGGTTTCAATAGCTGTTTCGATGTTTGCGTTTTTCAATCTGGAAATTAGGGTCGTTAAATCATACATGGCTGGTTCGCCACCAGTGATAACGCAGAAATTGGTTTTGGTTTCAAGCGTTTTTTTTACGAGCTCGTCTATGCTTAAAATTTCATGAGCACCAGCATCCCAGCTTTCTTTTACGTCACACCAAACACAGCCAACATCACAGCCAGCTAAACGAATAAAATAGGCCGCTCTTCCGCTATGCGAGCCTTCTCCCTGAATAGTGTAGAACTGTTCCATTATGGGAAGGGCAATTTCGGGATTGAAATCAAGTGTATTCACAGATCAAAAGTAAGAATTTCGACCACCAAACTGATGAATTCAGAACATTTTATGTAATTTGAGTCATGCGTTTATTTTATTGGTTGATTTTCTTTCAAACCGTCGCTTTTGGGCAGTCAGATACTCTAAATGTTCTTTCTTGGAATACATTTTTGAGGCCAGCAATACTATCAGATGATCAAATGAGTCGGGTAGATGACGTTGCCGCATTTTTGGATTCAACAGCTTATGAGGTTCTTGTGCTTCAAGAAGTCTTTCATAGAAAAGCTCGAAAAAAGCTCATTAATACTCTAAAGGGCACGTATCCAAACTATACGAAGCGCGGAAGAAACTCCATCTTGGGAGTGTCCTCAGGAGTTTTGATTTTTTCAAAATATCCGATTAAAAATGTTGCAACGCTTTCGTTCAAAAAGTCAAAGGGAAGCGACTCGATGGCGAAAAAAGGAGTGGTTAAAGCGGTTTTGGAAGTTGAAGGGAGGGCAATAGAGATTTTCGGAACGCATTTACAAGCGGGAGCAGGAATGAAACGCGAAGAAATCAGAATTTCTCAAATAGAACAATTGTCCGAATTTTTGTCCGAATCTTCAGATACGGTTATACAAATTGTTGCGGGAGATTTTAACATTAACGAAAAAGTGTCTATGTATGATACTTTGGTGGCAACCTTGGAAGTGGATGCGCCTGAATTGGATAGTAGACAAAAATTCACCGCCAATTTCGCAGATCAACAACTTTTCGAGACGTCGGGAAGCCCAAAGTGGATTGATTTTATCTTTCTTAGAAGGCATGACGCACTTCGAATGGAAAAAGCGGAGATTCACGAGCCCAGAAGGCAAACCGAAGCAGGTTTTTCGCGAATTTCAGACCACAATCCAATCGTTGTTCAATTTGTGATGGACTCCAACTAAATTACAGAGAAATTAGATTGTCCAAATCATCAATGTGCAGTTCCAGTGTTCCATTTTCGTTGATCGTAAAACTTCGATCAAACTTGACTCCATCTAACCATTGATCGCCACCGTAAGCGTGTCGCTCCGTGATCATTTGGCTGTGTGTTTCGTCAAAAGCTTCAACGAGGATGAGAACCTCTGCATTTCTTTTATCAAGATCTTCCATCGTTAAACCGAAAAGGGGAGAGGTGTTATCAATTTTATGAACAATCGTCCAAGTCAATGGAAAAAAGTGGATATGATCCAATTCGAGATTCAGCTGGAAATACGTTTTGTTGAATTGGTTTTGCGCCTCGCCACCTTGGTCCATGATTAGAATTGCTTTGACTTTGGTATTCAGCAAAATGGAATCTCTTTGATTGACAACCTTGAACATCATTGCGGTAGTATCTTGATACGGCGTAATGATGATATTCTTTGTAAAAAGTAACTTGGATTTTGGTTTTGAAAATCGTCCATAAAGCAAACCTGTTATCAAGGCTATGCTCATTAATCCAACAAAGGATTCCAAGGTGCCAACAACATTGACTGCAAAACTTATGGGGGACATTGTACCGTAACCAACCGAGGTAAATGTTTGCGCTGAAAAAAAGAAGGTATTTGAGAAATCGGAAATTTCAGGATTCACTCCGGAGATTCCATGAATACCACAAATTAGGTAGATTACGGCGAAAATTGCATTGACAGCTAAATAATAGCAGAGGGAAAGCAGAATGAATTGCCACCAGGTTGCATCAATGAGAAATTTGTAAAAGTCCCGAATTCCACGCAGTGCCCCGCGACGAATCATGTTGTAGGAGCCATCAGCATTCACCATTCGTTTGAGTTCCTGATTGTAGTTGGAACCTAATCCTGGGTCTGTTGTTTTTGCCATACGGCTAAAATAGTCAAGTCTCGTTAATTTGACATTATGACTTCCCAATTCTCCTTTAATCGACGATGTTCTGTTAAGAATTGTCGGAGTTTATTAGATCGAGATCTTCTTGATGCGCAGGATTCACGACAACTAATCGTTTCGAACGAGGATTTGATTAAATCCAAAATATGCGAATTCATCAAAACCTTCGAAGTAGAAGTATCAAAATCATAGCTTCTGTAAACCTCGATTATTTTTTGCTTGCTAACTAAATCATCTGCGGTGGGCCTTTTTTTCTTTTCCAGTTCTTCAAGAAATGGTAGTAATTGAGCGCTCAATTCGATGAAATGTCTCAAGACAAGAATGGCTTCATTGACATTTTGAATGTGTTTCGATTTCATACTGTTTGAATTGTTATGTTTTTCTCCCATAACGCTCTGGTTTATAAATGTGTTGGTGCAAATACTACCAAATGAACATATTGTTATTGTGAATTATCATTTCAACAGATACTATGAACCCCGATTGTTTTATATTTGTCTTGAAAAATCACAACCAATATGAAAAAAGCTTTACTACTCACTACCACTGCATTCCTATCCCTGTCTGCTTTTGGTCAAACTCAAATCGGAAACAGCGATTTGGAACAATGGGAGGCTGCATCTTCTGGTCAAGAACCTGTGAATTGGAATAGTTTTATGACAGCGTCTGGCGGTTTCAGTGGCTTCGCTGATGTACAAATTGAACAATCAAGTAATGTCCGTCCTGGGTCTGCTGGAACAGTAAGCGCGCGAATTTGGTCACGTGATGCAGGATTTAGTGTGGTTGCCAATGGTAATATGACGCTAGGTAAAATCAACATGGGAAGTATCACACCTTCGAACCCTTCAAATCACAACAAAACAATAACAGGAGATCCAGAATTTTCTGAAGCAATAACAGATATGCCAGATTCGCTTGTTTTCTGGGTGAATTTCAATCCTATTGATGATACCGAGATGGCTCGTGTGAAAGCAACTTTACACGATGATTTCGATTATCTAGATCCTGAAGATGTAACGTCGTCTACGCACGTTGTTGCGATTGCAGAATTGGATTACGATACAACGGGTGGTTGGGAAAGAATGTCTATCCCTTTTGATTATAGCGGCCCCGCAACTACAGTAGAGTATATTTTAGTTACGTTCACCACCAATATGAATCCTGGAGGAGGTGATCCCAATGATGAAGTTTTCATTGATGATATCGAATTAATCTACAATCCTAATTCGATAGAAGAATCGCAATTAGCGAATGTGAACGCATTCTTAAACAATGAAACGAGCGAAATTAATTTCACTTTTGATGACGGAGTGAGCGGAGAATACGCCGTTTACGATACATCAGGAAAGTTAATCAATTCAGGTGCAATGTCTGCTAAAGTACCTTTCGACGCTCCACAGGGAATCTACATTGTGAATGTTCGAATTGGAACTTCTTTAAAGCAATTCAAAGTATACAACAAGTAAGGAATCCGAATTAATAATAGGCTAGGTATACGTTGTCTAGCCTTTTTTATTTTTTACCATGAGAATTTTTTCCATTTTAATCGCTTTGTTGGCGACAACGCTCGTTTTTGGCCAGACTGAGAAAGGGGTTTTAACAGGAAACGTGACCGATCAGAATGGTGAACCCTTAATAGGAGCAGCTGTCATTTACAGAAGTGACTTAACGATAGGTGCACTAACAGAGGATGGCGGAAAATATTCCATGGAAGTACCTTCGGGAGACATTAAAATCATCTGCCGCTTTTCAGGAATGATTTCGGATACCTTCATGGTAACGATTATTCCCAATAAGACGATTTCACGAGATATTGTTCTAAAAAGCTTTATTGATGCTTCCGTTCAGGATTTTGAAGACGTAACCATTATGGTAGGTAAATTTGATAAACCTATTGAAGACCAAACGGTTTCGTTGGAGATTCTCAAGCCTGAATTGATTGAAAATAAGAACACACGAAGTATAGAAACGGCTTTGGATCAAACACCTGGATTGAATATTTTAGACGGAGAACCTCAAATTAGAGGTGGAAGTGGTTTTACATTCGGAGTTGGTTCAAAAGTAGCAGTTATCGTTGATGACATGCCTATGCTTTCAGGAGATGCTGGAAGACCAGAATGGGGCTTCATCCCTGTGGAAAATATTCATCAGGTGGAAATTACAAAAGGAGCTGCATCCGTGTTATCGGGAAGCTCAGCGCTTTCAGGTTCAATCCACATTCGTACGGCATACCCAACGCTGACGCCAAAAACGAAAGTGAATGTGTATTCTGGTTTTTACTCAAAGCCCGGTATTGATGGCGCTGACTGGTGGGATAATTTCCCCTTGATCACAGGTGCGAACTTTTTACATTCACGAATTGTAAAGAACTGGGATATCGTTGTTGGTGGGAATTTGAATTACGATCACGGCTATATTGGACCTCCAGTAACGGATCCAGGAGTGGTCGATACGATTTCAAACTTCACGGAGCAACAAATGTCGATGAAGCGCGCACGTGTCAATTTCAATATTCGTCACCGTTCTAAGAAGTATAGAGGACTGAATTATGGAGTCAACGGAAACGTGATGATCGCGCAATCGAATCTTGCTTTCGCATGGTTGAATGATACGTCTGGATTGTTTCAAGGATACCCTGGGGCTGTTTTCCTGCAAGACCAGTTCATTTTTAATGTTGATCCTTTCATCAATTTCTTCACAAAAGCAAGCGGAAAGCACAGTCTCAAAAGTCGTATTCTGATTACTGACAATCAAATGACAGCTGGCCAGTCGAATCAATCTCAAGTTTACTACGGAGATTACATGTTCAAGAAAAGCTACGCAAACCTCGGCGATTTGGATTTCATAGGAGGGTTAACCTCGACCTTTACCAATTCTTATGCGAACTTATATGCTGGCGGAGGAAGCCCCGAAAATCAATTATTGAACGTTTCCGCATACATGCAATTGGAAAAGAAGGTCAAACAGACATTGAATCTATCTGGTGGTGGACGGATGGAATATTTTCAGTTGAACAATTCAATTACGGCATTGAAACCTATTTTCAGAGCAGGAGCTAGTCTCAAATTGTATCAAGAAACGTATTTACGGGGATCGTATGGTCAAGGATATCGTTTTCCAACTATCACGGAGCGCTATATCAGAACTGGGGTTGGTAATTTTGGTGTTTTCCCAAATCCTGAATTACAACCAGAAAGTAGTTGGAATACTGAAGTTGGAATCAAACAAGGATTGAAATTTGGAAAACTATATGGGTATTTGGATGTGGCTGGTTTTTGGCAAGAATACGATAATACAATCGAGTATTTATTCGGTTTTTGGGGAGAGGATCCAACCGATCCATCCAATCTTTTCGGTTTTAAGTTTCTAAATACTGGGAAATCACGTGTGTTAGGGATTGACATTTCCTTCTCCGGAAAAGCAAAACTCGGTAAGAAAGCGGAAATGACGTTTATAACTGGGTACAACTATATCGTACCGAAAACACTTTCTCCAGATTTAATCTACGCAGTAGATGCGATCGGCAGAGAATACAGTTATAACTCGACCTCTTTGGATTCAACGGAGCAGATATTAAAGTACCGCTTTCTTCATAACGTAAAGGGAGATGTTGAAGTGACTTTTGCTAAGAAGTTCGCCATCGGGGCAAGTGCGAAGTATTTCAGCAAGATTTTAAACTTGGATGGTGTTATCGAAGAGTTCGAGCAAAGTACAACACCACCGTTCATTCAAAATATTCGCTACAAAGATTATTTTGAGTCACACCGCTTTGGGAATTGGATTTTCGACGCAAGAATTTCCTATAAATTCAACGAAACGCACAAGATAGCTATCATCGGAACGAATATCTTAAATCGAGTGTACTCACTTCGCCCTTTAAAAATAGAGCAGCCACGATCTATAATGCTACAATACACCTTGAAGCTAGAGAAGATAAAAGCGAAGAATATCACTATTCAATAAATTAATATACCTTTGTTGTGACTTTGGTTTCGTCTTGGACGGATTAAAAAGGAATCCAGTGTAATTCTGGAACTGTATCTGCAGCTGTGAATACCTAAAGTCGATTTCAATATGTCACTGTGAACGCGCCAGCATTCATGGGAAGGCGAAATCGATACGGTATAAGTCAGAATACTTGCCCCAGTCGTTTAATGAAGACTTCAGATTAAAGTCGGACTTATGAGATTGTCGCGTACAGGCAATTACATATTTTCTTTTAGCTGATTCTTTAACGTTTTACATTTTTAATTAATAACGATGAAGAAAATTTACCTAATGATGATCGCCCTTGCAGTGGGTGGAACAGTAACTGCACAATCTACTTTTGATTTCGAATCTGTAACGCTTAGCCCTGAGTCGTATGACAATGGATCTGCTGGAAATGGAGATTTCCAATTTGGTCCGCTCATGCTATCAAATGTGTATGACACTGCTTGGGGAGGCACCTGGAATGGGTTTTCCATTTCCAACATCACCGATAATACAACCGGTGGCTGGTTCAATCAGTACTGCGCCTATCCAGGTTCTGGGAGCGGTAATTCTGAGAATTACGGCATCTTTTTCGATTCAGGATTGGTCTATCCTAGCTTGGGGAATTTGGAATTTCTTGAGTTTAAAATCACCAATACTACATATGCGGCAATTTCAATGAGAGATGGTGATTCATTCGCGAAGCAATTTGGTTCGCCGCTCGATGCGTATGGAAACACAGATGGAACGAATGGTGAGGACTTCTTCAAAGTTTGGATTATTTGTGAGTCCACCGGTGGACAAAAAGACTCCATTGAATTTTATCTTGCGGATTATCGCTTTGCAGATAGCACGCAGGGTTATATTGTCGATACCTGGGAAACCATTGATTTAACAGTAATGCCGTTTCAAGTCGACAACATCAATTTTCGATTTGAGTCGAGCGACAATCATCCGACTTTCGGAATGAATACACCTGCATATTTTGCTATCGATGATATTAAAACAGCGCCATTGTCTGGACTTAAGGCGAATCAATTAGCCAACATTCAGATGTATCCAAACCCTGCGAACGACTTTGTGCATGTGGTTGGGGAATCGGGAACTATTCGCGTGTTCAGCATGACAGGAAATCTACTTTTTGAGGCAAATCATCAAGAAAAAACAACTATTCCGACTTCAGAATTCGAATCAGGAATTTATGTAATCGAAGTTGAAAACACATCTGGTAAGTACACCAACCGGATTGTAATTCAATAATGTATTTGATCAGAAACATATTTTTTATGGGGAGTTTATTGCTCCCCGTTTTTCTTCAAGCACAAGAGGAGGATACTAATAGACTTCAGGTGAATCAGCTTAAAGAAGTTATGATTTGGGGACCTCAAATTCAGGTCATTTATCCTCAGATCATTAATGCCTATTTGGGTAAAAAGCAGATAGAGTTGTTAAACCCTGACGATATTGGCGAGTTGGCAGGAAAACTTCCAGGTACATCGACGCGATCTTATGGAGGACTTGGAGGATTGAAATCGATTTCAGTTCGTGGGCTTGGAGGACAGCATTCGGCTATCGTTTTAGACGGTTTCAACCTCACGAATGCGCAATCGGGACAAATAAATTTAGGCCAAATCCAATCGGATGGCATCGAACAGGTCTTATTAATACACATTCCTGCTTCGAGTTCCTTAACGCAAGTGTCTGCCCAATTTGCTGGCAGCCAATTAGAATTGAATTCATTTCTGGATGAAATTCGAAATAATGAAAGGCAAGTAAAAGCAACGATACGTTACGGCTCCTTTAAAAGAAAGGAAGTTTACGTTTCGGGGAAGCTTGGGAAAGAACGTTGGAATTGCGGTGGATTTGGGAAATTTCGTCAAGCCGATGGAGATTATAATTTCAATTATTTGAATGGAAATCAACAAGTGAATGGCATCCGTCAGAACAATGATTATCTCGACTTTAATATAGGAGGTAAGATGGGCTATAACTTTAAAAATGATAGTCGCTGGCAATTGCAATACAGAGCTACTCGAGTTGATCAGGGCTTGGCAGGAGCTGTGATTTTATATAATGAAACAGCGGATGAACGAATGGTTACGGATGATCATCGAGTTTTGACTGATTATTATTTTACCCGAGGGTTTAACAAAGCAAGAGTCTATGGTTCTTTTGGAATCAATCGATTGAATTACAACGATCCAACGTATTTGAACAGTCAAGGCTTTCTTGATGAAACCTACACGAATAACAGTGCAAACCTGGGGTATATTGAGGCAAGTAATTCTGGAAATTGGTCTTACAAGTGGGGTTTTGAGCAAGCCATTGATTGGATGCCGTCTTCTGGGACAAACCTCGGCACTCCCTTTCGTTCTAGTTCCTATTTGATCACTGGATTAACAAAAGAACTGAGAGATATTGTTTTTGAATCGCAACTAGGATTGCAATATGTTTATGATGAAAACGCAAACACGGAGGTCAATTCGCATCTACAATTGACACCTACGATCAGAGTCAGAAGATCTAGCCAGAAAAGGTTTCAGTGGTTAGGATGGTACAAACGAACATTTAGAATGCCGTCGTTCAATGAATTGTATTTCGGTTCAGTGGGAAATCAAGACCTCCAACCGGAGATTGCACATCAATCAAATATTGGTTACCGATGGTTGCCGCTAAAATGGGGTGGTAAAATGTACATAACGATTGGGCAAGATGCTTTCTTCAATGCGGTTCAAAATAAAATTGTAGCAATTCCAACGAAAAACTTATTTATCTGGTCCATGCAGAATGTCGAAAATGCACGAGTCTACGGTACCAATGTCAATGCGTCTTTCACCAAGCAAATAAAGAAGTTTTTGTTCACCTTAAATGCGAATTATACTTGGCAGCGCGTGCTTGATGTGACGCAAAATTCAATTACGTACGGACATCAAATTGCTTACGCTCCAGAACACCTAGCGAATGCGGATCTCGTAACAGCATACAAGGATTTCTCGTTTGTAATCGCGAATAACTTTGTTTCAGGCAGGTATGCGTTGAATCAAAACGTGAAAGGAAATTATCTCGATCCATACTGGACAACAGACTTATCTCTGAAATATCAGCATGAACTGAAGAACAAACATGCTATCAGTGCGCAAATCAACGTGAAAAATATTTGGAATACGTCGTATGCATTCATTCGATCCTACATTATGCCGGGTCGTCACTTTCTAATTTCTTTGAGCTATGAAATACATTAGTTTTATTGGTCTTATCGTTCTTTTCTCAGCTTGTAAAAAGCCTGAGCCTGTTGCTGATCCTTCCAGTGCAGAATTGACAAACTCGATGCTCGTTCTTTGTGAAGGATTGTTTCAGCATAACAACTCTTCAATTACTTGGGTGGATTTTTCGGATGAATCGGAGCATCATAATTTCTTCGAATCACAGGCGCAGCGTTCTTTAGGTGACACTGGAAATGACATTAAAAGATATGGTGGAAAAATCTATGTGGTTGTCAATGTCAGTTCAACAATTGAAGTGATGGATGCTAAGACATTTAAACCGATCGCACAAATTCCAATGTTTGCAAACGGCCAGTCAAAACAGCCTCGATCACTTGCTTTTGCCTCTGGGAAGGCTTACGTGACTTGCTTTGATGGATTCGTAGATGTTATTGATACATCGAACTTAAGTGTTACGCAAAGAATACCTGTAGGTGAAAATCCAGAGGGATTGGCAGTTTCGAATGGAAAGCTATACGTTGCCAACTCTGGTGGATTGAACTTCCCAAATGTAGATTCAACGGTTTCCGTGATCGATTTGACGCAAAACATGGAAATATCTAAGATAACAATCGGAAAAAATCCAGGGGGTGTTCTCGTAAACAATGCTGGAGAAATATTCGTCATCGCCCGCGGCGATTATGGAGCAGATCCTTCTCGACTGAAAAAAATTGATCCACTTACAGATCAAGTCATTGAAACCTATAGTTTCAATATTTCCGGAATGAATCCAATGGATAATGATAATATGCTTGTATTCAATGCTACTAGCGTCAGTCGTTTCAACTTTCAATCCAATGGAATCGCGCAGCAAGATTTTATCGATTTGACCGATGTTTATACGCTCTACAATGTTGTTTATCGGCCTTCCGATGGACATTTTTACGTGATGGATGCGATGAATTACACAAACCTTGGGTTTGTTCGAAAGTATAATAATGCTGGTGTTTTGGTAAAGAGTTATCAAGTGGGATTGAATCCTTCAAAAATTATTTTTTATGATTAAGTGGATATTTTTCCTGCTTCCTGCAATCGGTTGGGGACAGAGTTTTGCACCAGAGCCGGGACAACCAGGATCAACCGCGGTGCATAAAGATTCATCAATAATTACCTATTGGGCGGATGAGGTATTTATTGAAAGAGGTCTCATGTACATTGCAGATCCAACTTTGGGATACGCATCCCACGGAAATGCAACAGATGCCGAGCAAAAAGCGAATGGAACCTCTGTCGTTTCGTTGGGAGACGGCGGAATTGCTACCTATTACTTTGCTGCTCCAATTTCGAATGGTCCTGGGGATGACTTCGCGGTTTTTGAAAATGGATTTATGGATCATTACTTGGAATTGGCCTTTGTTGAAGTCAGTTCGGACAATCAAAACTACATACGTTTTTTAGCAACAAGTGAGATTCAGACAGACGTACAGTTATCCAATTTTGATACTGTAAACTGCCGTTATGTGAACAATCTTGCAGGAAAGTACCGTGCGAATTACGGAACGCCTTTTGATTTAGAAGAACTGGATGGCACCGTAGGATTGGACATCAATGCGATTACTTCAATTCGGATTATTGATGTGGTTGGCAGCATCGATCCAAATTTTGGAACGACGGACCAAAATGGAACGATCATCAATGATCCCTTTCCAACACCTTTTGCTTCTTCTGGGTTTGATTTAGATGGCTTAGCGATTCTACAACCTTATGCTCTCGGGCTAGCGCAAGAAGAAAAGGCAAATTTTTTAATTTATCCAAATCCTGCAAAATCGTATTTGGAAATTTCAGGTGAATCATTTCTTAGTTATAAAATTTTCGATTCTTTCGGTCGAATACTATTGAATGGAAAGGAACACTCAATTGTTTTAAGTGATCTTAATCCAGGTGTTTACTCCATTTACATTGAAACCGAATCGGGTGTGAAAATCGAATCTTTCGTAAAAATATAACGGGATAGTTTTTACAATTGGCAACTTAGAGTTCCTGGATGGGCTCGAATAACATGCCTCGATAAAATGATAATTCTTAGTACCTTTCACAAAAATAAAAACTATGATTTTAGGAGCTATCATTGGTGCTTGTGTTGGACTTGCCTTCGCATTGTACCAAAACAGTCAAAAAAAGAAAAAGGCATCTGAAACTTTAGATGAAAATATCAAAGAAGAATCTAAAGACGATTAAGCCATCATGGAGCATCTTTCCGAAGCGTTTTGGTCTGAGCGTTACCAACGAAATCAAACTGGTTGGGATCTGGGGCAAGTAAGTCCGCCTTTAAAAGCATTTTTCGATCAAATTGAAGATACGAGTGTTCGAATTCTAATTCCAGGTTGTGGAAATGGATATGAAGCTATTTATCTTTGGAATGCTGGATTTAAAAACGTTCATGTAGTAGATTTGGCGAAGCCGCCTCTTGGTAACATTGAAAAACGCTGTTCAAATTTTCCGTCAAATCAATTACTTCATGGAGATTTTTTCGAGCATGAAGGCACCTACGACTACATCTTCGAACAAACCATGTTTTGCGCTATCGACCCGTCTTTACGACAGCAGTATGCCAACAAAGTTCATAGCCTTTTAGCGGAAAATGGCAAACTCGTTGGTGTTCTGTTTGATAAAGAATTCGAAGGTGGACCGCCGTATGGAGGAAATGAAACAGAATATCGCAGATATTTCAAGAGTTTTAGCGAAGTCGAAATGGAAGCTTGTTACAACTCAATCGCTCCAAGGCAGGGGAGTGAATTGTTTATTCAACTGAAGAAGTAGGAGTATATTCTCTACTATTTATCAACTGCGAAAATAGCGCAATTATCAATTTGTAGCTCTGATCGTATTAAGTCATTCCATTTGAAAAGCGCCAGACGATTGACTCCATGATCCACTTCCTTGAAATAAATCTTTTCTAACTGTTCCAGCTCCGTTAAGTGCTTGGAATACATTTCTTTCCATTTTTCAGGGGATTGAACCGTTTTTAATTTTTCATTCAGTTCCCGTTTCTTCCATTCTATGAGGTCAAAATAGATATTAATGAATGCGATATCAGTATTTTCAAGTTTTCTGTTGTAAAAACTTTGGTAAGGATCAAAAACCGTTTTAATCGTATAATATGCCGAATCACAATCAGAGATGATATCTAACAATATTTGAGCTTTTAGGTGATATGTTAGCGCTGGAATTGTGTTTTGAGCGATTTTCTCGGGGTTCTCTTTGAGTAGAATTCTATTTTCACTCCATGAAATGTAGCGCCCCATCAAAAGTTTGCGATCAGCTTCTTGTGAGAAAATGGAGTCGAGATCAGATACGACATCTGTACTGGAAAGAAATGACAAATTCTCCGCATTGTTAGGGATTTTGAACTCTGAATAGCAAGACCAAAATTGTTCTGAATTGTCCAAGACGTATAATTTTCGATAGTCGCTGATCATTTCATTTGGGAAATTAAAAAGAGGCATATCAAACGAGCCATCACTATTGTAAACATACAGAATCGCTTGTGATTCAATTGTATACTTCGGTACAATTTCGTATCGGTCAGATTTGGAGATGGTGTCTAAAGAAATAATTGAACTATCAGCACGCAAATTCATGTACATATCTTTTTCGAAGTGAATTTGGTATTGGAAGTCTACAGACTGAAGCTCCATGAAATCCTCTTTCTGATTGAATGTTTTACTTAGTTGAATGGAAACGCTATCCAGTTCAGCTCGGTTAAAAAGCATTTGAAAAGGATGTGATGTCGCGCGATCGATGATTAAATTAATCTTTTGCAAATTCTGTGAAGCGGAGTCGAGCCAAGCTGTTCCAGAAAAGAGATTACCAGAATCTTCTCTTGGTATAAATCGTATGACATAAATCACGCTGCCATCAGGCTTTTTGTACTTGTTTGAAAGTTGAAGCAGGTAATTTTCTCTGATATTGCGCTTGTTCATTTCAAAGGGATTGCCAGGGAAATATTGGCTTTCCTCAAAAATTTGATGCAGGCAGATCGCTTTGGATGCCTCTGTAGAAATGAAGTAACGACCTTTGTTTCGGCGTAAACCGAATTTCGCTGTTTTCAACTCGAGTCCGGTTAGTTCATAACCCTGAATTTTACCGTTGTAATAACCTTGGAATAATTCAATTTGCTTTTCGTTTTCAAAAGATTGAAGCTCAAAATAGGCTTTTGATGTTCGTGCGTTCGTGGTTTGCGTTTTCCGTGCTTTTGTTACTAACTCAAAGAGGAATGAGGTGTCGGCCAATACGATGACATCATCGAGTAACTGTGTTTTTGGGCATAGAAAGATCGTATCGGATATTTCATTCAAGCCCAATCGTAAATTTGTAAAACCAATCGCTCTAAAATTTAGGGAGTCATTTTTAGTCAAGTTTTCAATGCGAAAGAAGCCGTTTTGTCTTGAAATTGTACCACGACGATCCTCTTGGGTGAAAATGGTTCCGTAAGGAATTGGTTGCAGTGTCTCGCAATCGATTAGATAACCTGCTTTCACCAAGCTGCCTTGTGATTGCGCCCAAAAGAAATTTAGGAAAGTAACAACAAGTAGGCAGGTGCGAACTTTCGGGAAGTTTGTAGAGAGGAAAGATTGTGTTCTTTTACTCAAACCAAAGCGAAGTTTTAATGACCACCTTTCTGCTTGTATTTTTTAGGTTGTTTCTTCGTCCACTTGTGTTGCTTGCGTCTATTTGGATTTTTATAGGTAGCATTATCCGGCGTTCGGAACACGAGTCCAGCATTATACTGCAAGTAATTGTTTGGTGTTTCCCAGATTCCCGGGAATACAGAGAATTTAGCCGTGGCAGACATACGGATTCCCATCCAATTTACGAACCAAAGGTTGACACCTCCACCAATATTTGTGGTTACTGCAAATTGATCAGCGGTACCTGTTCTGTAGGTAATTCCCGGTCCAAGAACGACATAGGGGTCAATCCATCGCGCTCTAGGTGCATATAAATTGTAAAAACTATATTTTCCGTGGAAATCAGCGGAAAGATTAATTCCTGATATTCCAGTAGAATCATTCACAAGCTTGTTTGTCGTATACTGACCGAAATTCATTCCAAGTTCCGCGCTCCAACCGTAAACGAAGTAGCGATCAATTGTAAGAGCGGTGGGGTAGGGTTTCAGGTTCCATGAACGATTCACATCAAACATTCCACCAAACTTATTCCCGTCGTCCTCTAGTCCATTCCAAAGCACGCCAAACATCCACTTGTAAGGTTTGAAAGGCTTGATTGTCTTGTATGGTTGTGCATTCGCTTGTATGGAAGCAACAAGAAAGGCTAGAAGTAAAATTCGTTTTATCATATTGGACACAGAATATAACTAAAATACAATTAAAAGTTTCAACTGTCGCAACTAATGTGCCAAGGGAATTTTTTCACCTGCTTCAATGGCTACCTTCAAAGTGTTTTCCTCTGGAGGAATTGGACATGAAAAGCGATGTGAGTAAGCGCAATAGGGATTGTAAGTGAGATTGAAGTCCAGTAGTATGGTTTCTTCTTCTGGAATGCGTAAATCAAGGTAACGTCCTCCACCATAAGTCGTTACTCGGCTCGTTGCATCTCGAAATGGAATAAACAGATAATCTTCAAAACCTTCTTCCTTTCGCATTTGAATGTTTTGATAAGCGGTCAACGTATAGGAAACAGAATCGCGCTGAAAAGAGACATATCCGTAGCGTCTATAAACGGGCATTCTATCGGTTGTCGTAGGCATTTTGAATCGTTTCCCGATGTCTTTTGTAAAAGTTGCTTCAATTTGATAGGTTGAATCAAACTCAAAATAATCGAGGCCTTCAAAATGAGCTAATTCCGTGGAGTCCATCCTGTAGTTCTTAGGGTCACTTATAAATGCTTCATGCTTTTCTCTTGCTTTTTCAATTGTTTCACGCGAATCTTGTGAAAAACAACTTTGGTGCACAAAGACGAAGAAAAGGGATGTTAAAAAAATCGTGCGAATCATAATTGGAATTGTTTAACGTGAACCAAATAGCGTGCTTCCTATACGAATCATAGTACTACCTTCTTCTATCGCGATTTTGTAATCTCCGCTCATCCCCATTGACAAATGTTTGAAACCGTCGTTGAACTTGAAATAGTGGCTTTTGATGATTTGAAAGTTATTTTCTAATGTTCTGAACTCCTCACGGATTTGATCTTGATTGTCTGTGAACGTTGCCATTCCCATTAATCCAACGATGGAGACATTTCTCATTTCTGAAAATTCACTGGATTCCAGTAACTCTTGAGCTTCCTCAAAGCTAAGTCCGAATTTTGTTTCTTCATCGGCAATGTAAAACTGCAGCAAACAATCAATAATACGGTCGTTTTTTTTTGCTTCCTTGTTGATCTCTTTCAACAATTTCAAACTATCCACCGCGTGAATTAATGAAACGAAAGGAGCGATATATTTCACCTTGTTTCGTTGTAAATGTCCAATTAAATGCCACTGAATGTCTTTCGGTAATGATTCGTATTTGTCCGTAAGTTCTTGCACACGATTCTCTCCAAACACACGCTGACCAGCAGTGTAAGCCTCTTCGATAGCCGAATTTGGCTTCGTTTTCGAGACTGCGACTAACGTAACGTGCTCTGGAATCTCAGCAAGAACAGATTTCAAGTTTTCGGTAATCATTCGTTTATATTGTAAATGGTTAATCCACTTCGTAATTTAGGTTCTACCCATGTTGACTTCGGAGGCATAGTCATGTTGTTGTCTGCAACACGTTTAATATCGTTAATGTCCACAGGATACAAAAAGAAGGCAACACTAAACTCTTTCGTTGCGATTTTACCCACTACCTTTTCCAATTCATCAGTTCCTGGTACAAAATGAATGTTTTTATCCGTCTTCAAGTCCTTAATTCCAAGGATGGGATTTAAAACATATTCAGTTAGAATTTCAGGATCGAGACCTTTTACTGGATGATCCGTGTGCGTCATTTCTTGAGAACATTTTAGTTTGAACCAATTACCTTCGACACACATTGTAATGATATGTGCTTCATCTGGTTTTGCTCCAATAACCATTCGTTCTACTTCAAATTTCTCTGCCAATTGAGCAAGGAATTCTTCTTGTGTGAGTCCGTTCAATGTACGAACTAGCCTGTTGAATTCTAAAATCTTTAATCGTTTCTCGTTGAGAAAGAAACTGAGGAAGAATTGCTCGTTGGGAAAATGAACTTGTTTCTGTTTTTCTCGAAAGGAGTTCAGACCAACGGAGGATGCACTTCTGTGGTGACCATCACAAATATAACAGCTTTCAATACTTTCAAAAGCGTTTACGATTGCTTGACCTTCCTCTTCTGTAAAAATCCAAAGTTCGTGTTTTACTCGATCTGTTGTCGTGTACTCATATTCAGGGCGCTCCTTCACCTTGTTGTACATCAATGGCTCTATTCGATGCTCTAAGTCAGTGTAGGAAAGAAGCACAGGTTCAGCGTTATAACCTACAACATTGAGGTATTTGGTAAACATTTCTTCACGACTTGTGATTGTCGCTTCATGCTTCTTAATTTTGTCTGATTTGTATTCATCGATACTTGCTCCCGCAACGATTCCCATGTATTCTTGGCCGTCTTTAGTTTGTCGGTACAAATATATATGTGGCTCTTCATCCTGAAGAAGAATTTCGTCATTCAAAAAGTCCTGATAGGCATCACTGACTAGTGCGAAGCGTTCCAAAGAATTGAATTCTGTTTGAACTTTTTGACCAAATTCAGGATTGATAATGTGAAGAAAAGTAAAGGGATTGTCCTCAAGTTTTGCCTTGAGGACATTCTCCTTATAAGTATAATAGGGGCGTGTAGCCACCAAATGAACTTTATCTCTGGTCGGTCTTATTGCTTTGAACGGACTGATTTTTGCCATAGAGTACGTTGGATTTAGAACGTACCAAAATTAGCAATAATTGTCTCTGCAAGTTCAGTTCCGATACGATCTTGTGCTTCTAAAGTTGCCGCGCCAATATGTGGCGTTGTTGCAATTTTTTTGTGACCGAGAAGGTCTGCACGTGGGTTTGGTTCATTCTCAAATACGTCGAGTGCGACATTCGCAACTTTGCCAGATTCCAAAGCAACGAGAAGAGCATCTTCGTCAATGACACCGCCACGTGCAGCGTTCACAATACGAACTCCATCTTTCATCTGCATGAATTCCGTTGTTCCTATCACTGCTGAACCATTCGCCTGTTTTGGAACATGCAAAGAGATATAATCCGCTTCTGGTAGCACTTCTGATAGGTTGTTTTTTGGGGTAATTGCGGCTGTTGCCGAAAATCCATTACCTAATTCTACCTCCACGTTGATTTGTTCGTTTGTTGTATCAACCGCAACCACGTTCATACCGCAACCAAGTGCATACGAAGCGAGACTCTGCCCAATTCTACCAAAACCAACAATTGCTAAAGTTTTCCCTCTTAATTCAACGCCTTTACCATATTGCTTTTTCAATAAGCTAAAGTCACCGTTCTCCATATTTTTGTAAGAATCGTTTAGGAATCTAGAGATAGAGAACATGTGTCCCATCACCAATTCTGCAACAGATTGGCTCGAAGCTGCAGGTGTGTTAATCACCAATTTTCCGTTGTCTCTGGCATACTGAACATCAATGTTGTCCATTCCAACGCCTCCACGTCCAATCAATTTTAATCCTGGACAAGCATCGATCATATCTTTGCGTACCGTCGTTGCACTGCGCACCAAAAGAATTCCGATGTTCTGGTTGTTGATTTGTTTAATTAAGTCTTCTTGATTGATTTTGTCCGTTGATACTGTATATCCAGCGGCTTCCAAAGCGTTTATCCCAGCTTGAGAAATGCCGTCATTTGCTAATACTTTCATTCTTATTTTATGCTTTTACTCGTGCAAATTCATTCATGATGTCAGTGAGAACTTTTACGCTATCTAATTGCAATGCGTTGTACATGGAAGCGCGATATCCTCCGATAGAACGGTGACCCTTCAAACCAATAACTCCTGCATTGTTCCACATTTTGTCGAATTCTTCTTTCAAAGATTCGTCTGTTAGTTGGAACGTAATGTTCATTTGAGATCTGCTGTCTTTGGTCGCAATCCCCTTAAACATCGGGTTGGAATCAATTTCATTGTATAACAAGTCAGCTTTCGCTTGATTGTGCTTTGCCATAGCATCGACACCGCCCGTTGCGATCAAATCGCGCAAATTCAGCATAGAAGCGTATACAGAAAATACTGGAGGTGTGTTCAACATGGAATCTTTGTCAACATGTGCCTTAAGGTTCATGTATTTCGGCATGAATTGAGAAGTTGATTTACCTAGAATTTCATCCTTAACGATATACAATGTGGCTCCTGCTGGACCTAAATTCTTTTGAGCACCTGCGTAAATTAAGTCAAATTTAGAAACGTCAACTGGCTTGGAGAAAATGTCTGAGGACATATCACAAACTAGAGGAGCATCTGTTTCTGGAATACTTTGAAATTGCGTTCCAAAAATTGTGTTATTCGAAGTGTAGTGAATGTAATCAACATCGTTTGGCATGTTTTCCAATCCTGGGATGTACGAGAAATTTTTGTCTTCAGAAGATGCAAAAACGTTTACGTCAACTCCTACAGCTTTGGCTTCACCAATAGCACCTTTTGCCCATGTGCCAGTGTTTACATATCCGGCTTTTTTAGTTTCTCTCATCATATTTAACGCTGAGATTGTAAAACCGAGAGTTGCGCCTCCTTGAAGGAAAAGCACCGAATACCCTCGAGGAATATTGAGTGCTTTTTTTACAAGTTCACGTGCTTCCTCCATTACGGTTACAAAGTCTGCGCTACGGTGAGAGATTTCTAAAATTGACAAACCGTTAAAATCCAATACAGCATCCGATGCTTGTTTGAAGACTGTTTGTGGTAAAATACAAGGTCCTGCTCCGAAATTGTGTTTCATGTGTTGTTGTGCGTTTTTGTTTAAAAAAAAAGCTCAGACGATAAATGTCTGAGCTTCGATATTTAATCGTCTTTTTTCGTTGTTGTCTTTTTTGCTGCAGGCTTTTTCGCAGTGGTTTTCTTTTCAGCTGCTTTTTTTGGTGTTGCCTTTTTAGCTGTTGTTTCTTTCTTAGCTGTAGTGGTTTTTTTTGCAGCTGGTTTTTTAGTAGCCGGTTTCTTTTTTTCTGGAACTGCCGCAGTCACTGTTGCCGATGGAGATTTTTTTCTCTTACGAGTATTCCCGTACGATCCTAAGATTCTTTTTCCTTTTGTAGTTCTTCTATCTCCTTTCCCCATAGTTTTAGATATTAATAAGTTAATATATGTATGCAAATATATTATTCTTTTTCTAAAATACGGCGGCGAATCTCGTGTTCTACAACTTCTCCGTCTCTAACAATTTTTGTACACCATTGAATTTTAAGGGCTACTTGCTCATCATGGCTCAGCTTCCAATTTTGGTTTGAATTTTCAAGTCGACCGCGGAGACTACTCAGTGTAAGGGCTGCAGAAACTGACACATTGAAACTTTCGGTGAATCCATACATTGGAATTCGTACGAGGTGGTCAGAAATGTCCAAAACATCTTGAGAAATCCCGTGGATTTCGGTTCCAAAGACAAGTGCAATGGGTTTGTCAATAGGAATATCTTGGATAGTTTTATCGGTGTGCGGAGTTGTACTAACAATTTGATACCCCTGATTCTTTAAATTTTGCACGCAATCCAAACCCGGGTTTTCCCCTTCAGAATGTGAATGTAAGTCAATCCAATTGCTTGCACCTTTGGATATTTCTCTTTGAACGACATACTCGACATCTTTTTCGATAGTATGTAAATTTTGAATTCCGAAACAATCACATGTTCTGATTACAGCTGAAGCATTATGGTCTTTTCGGATGTTCTCCATTACTACAGCAATATAAGCCGTTCGATCACCTGCAATACGATCGTACATTTCCTGCTTACTCTCAGAAATAATGTTGTAGAATGCTTCGAGAACTTTCTCGTCGATTGTCATAGATTAAAATTTATAAACAAAAAAGGCTGCCAAATCAGGCAGCCTTGAAAAATCTTTTTGGATAAGATTAGTTAACCTTTCCAGAAAGCTCAGAACCTGCTTTGAAACGAACAACGTTTTTAGCAGCGATTTTGATTTCTTTTCCAGTTTGTGGGTTACGTCCAGTACGAGCTGCTCTGTTTGAAACAGAGAAAGATCCGAATCCTACTAGAGAAATACGGTCTCCTTTTTTCAATGCTGTAGTTGTAGCTTCCACAAATCCGTCCAATGCGCGTTTAGCATCTGCTTTTGACAATCCAGCGTTATCCGCCATTGCATCAATCAATTCTGCTTTGTTCATAGTTTTGGTTTTTTAGTTTGTTATAAAAAATTATCGAAACAAATATATCGGAATATCCCTGCTACACAAGTGATAGCGCGGAAAAAAGTGCGTTTTGTGGATAAGTACGTCGATTTGTTAATAAATACCTTTAAAAACGCCTGTTTTAAAGGCTTTTTCGACGAACATTATAAATTCTTCGTTGAATTTTGGAATGCTTACATCATAGAAATTACAAGGTGTTCGATCGAATTTCCAGCCAAAAACTCTTTAAAACTCATTTTTCGTTTTCCTTCAGGTTGTATTTCAGTTACTATTAAATAATAATCTTGGCAGGGGAAAAGGAGTCCTTCTTTGTTACTCTCAATTTTCACTTTGTCTTTCGTTCGTATTTCAGATTTCAAAGTCCCGAAGATTTTATATGATTTTGTTTCTTGTTTCTGTGTATCACGCAATTCACACCAAGCTCCTGGGTATGGAGAAAGGCCACGACAGAAGTTATGAACGGATGCTAAGGGGTGCTTGAAATCAATTCGACAATCTTCTTTAAAGATTTTCGGTGCTAGTTTGTGGTTTGGATTCGAAAGTTTGGATTGATCTACTGCATTCTGAATACCATGATCTAAATCTAGTAGTGTATGGTGCATGACCTTCGCCCCAAGATGCATCAAACGCGCATAGAGTTCACCAACTGTTTCATTTTCTCCAATGGCTACTTTTTCTTGCTGAATAATTTTTCCCGTGTCTATTTCCTTTTCAATAAAAAAGGTTGAGACACCTGTTTCCTTCTCTCCATTAATGATGGCCCAGTTGATAGGAGCTGCACCACGGTAATTAGGAAGTAATGAAGCGTGAAGGTTAATTGTTCCTTTGGGAGGCATTGCCCAAACGGCTTCAGGCAGCATTCTAAATGCAACGACAACGAAAACATCAGCCTCTAGTTCTTTTAATGTTTGAATGAAGTCAGCGTCTTTTAAGTTGGTTGGTTGTAAAATATTCAAGCCTTTTTCGACCGCGTAGGATTTTACAGCGCTCTCATGAATTTTTCTTCCACGACCTGCGGGCTTGTCTGGTGCCGTTACTACGCCAACAACATTCATGTTCGCTTCAATAAGTTGATTTAAAATTGCCACAGCGAATTCTGGAGTTCCCATAAAAACGATTCGCAAGTTGTTTTCTTCCATTAGATAATTTTTTGTTGCCACTTAAAGAAATAGAGATAAGCTATGGACAATCCGCCCATGCAAATAAAGTAAATGTATTCAACAGCCCAAACCCAATAGAGCGAAACGTCAAAAACTTTAATCAACAGATAAGCGCTGATGATATATATAACAACGGAGATCAATTCGATATAAAAGGTGAAGCGCGTATTGCCACTTCCATTAATGGTTTGAAAAAAGACACTAGTCATACCGTAGATCAATGTGGACCCGAATACAAATCGAAGAATCTCGGCGCTTGCTTTTAGGTATTGCGCTTCAGGATTGATGATAGCGATTAATTTTTCTGGATAGAAAAGTGCTCCGTGAAAGAACAGAATTAGAAACAAGGTCGTGAGAATGAAAATACGTCTTTGAATCATGCCAATTTCTTTAAAGGATCGATTGCCGATATATTGACTGATGTATGTTTTGGTTGTCCCTGCAAATCCCCATATAGGAATGAATGCTAAAAAATAGAGGGCTCGGATATTTTGAGAGACGGTCAATTCGAAGGTGCCGCGCTGTTCTATCCAAATAAAAAAGACGGTCCAGGTAATCAAAGCGGCCATGCCTTGGAAGGCAATCGGTGATCCAATTTTCACAAGGCTGATGAATGAGTCTCTGTTAAATTTTACTTTGGCGAACATTTGATGCTTATTTCTATAGGCTGAAAAGGTCAAGAAGCTGAAAAGGAAGAGTGCAGATAAGCCGTCTGAAATGGTTGAGGCCCATGCAGCGCCTTTCAATCCTAATTCGGGAAAGCCTCCTTTTCCAAAAATCAATAAATAGTCCAACCCAATATTAGATAAAGCTGTAATTGCTGCACTCATGAGAACGATGAGTGTCTTCCCCATGGCGGTGAAATAGGCAATAATCGCCAAGCTGATCACAGCGAAGAAAAGTCCAAAGCTTCTGATTTGCACAAATTCCGCTTCGGCAACGGCAATTTCCTTGTTGTGGGTAAAGCTGTCGATTAAAGCAGGAAACGTGAATTGTACCAAAAAAAACAAAAGCATAGCGATTATCGTGTTGGCCAATAGGGTAGTCCCAAATATTTGAGCGAGTAGGTTCTCTTTATTTTCTCCTATACGACGCGCCATTAATATCTGAGACCCATCTCCAAATCCCATTAAGACAATAAAAAGAGTAATGTAAAGCAAGCCTCCGTTTCCAGACGCGTCGAATGCTATCGTACTGTAACGACTTAAAAAGGACGCATCCGTTAGCATAACAATCGATTGCACAAAAGATGATCCCATCAAAGGAATCGCAACAGACAATATGGTACGGTAACGTAAATCGAGCATTAGTCCACTTGAATTACCAGCCCTTTTAAGTATTCTCCTTCCGGGTGAAACGCGCTAATAGGATGATCCATGGGTTGATGCAATTGCTCAAGAATTCGCACACTTCTTCCAGCCTCTATCGCTGCAGCAACTATTGTGTTGTTGAATAGTTGTTTGTCCACTACTTGAGAGCAAGAGAAGGTGAAAATGATCCCACCTGGTTTTATTTGTCGAATGGTGTGTGCGTTCAAGCGCTTGTATCCCTGGACTGCTTTGTGACGTTTATTTCGGTGCTTTGCAAATGCTGGAGGATCCAAAACGATGATGTCGTAATCCTCAGGAAGATCTTTCATATATTGCATCGCGTCGGCAGTGATTGAAGCATGTTTATCTTCGAATCCATTCAATGCGACATTTTCCTCTGTCAGCGCAATCGCCTTTTTAGAACTATCCAAAGAATGCACAAGGGATGCACCATTTTTCAGGGCAAGAAGACTAAATCCTCCTGAATAACAAAATGTATTCAAGACTTTCTTCCCTTCGGCATATTTTGCCAGTAATAATCGATTCTCTCGCTGATCGACGAAAAAACCTGTTTTTTGTCCAGTCACCCAGTCAATGTTCAGTTTTACACCATATTCCAATGCAAGATGCGGAGTTTCACAAGCCCCAAAAATATATGCGTCTTCAACTTCGGCTCGGCCGGGTAAAGTATCGGATGATTTTGAATATATGGCTTTCAACTCCGATTCAAGCGCCTTTTGCAAAGCAATCGATATCATGTCTTTCATTTGATACATTCCAATGCTGTGACATTGAACTACTGCAACACCGTTGTAAAAATCGACGATCAAACCAGGTAATCCATCTCCTTCTCCGTGGATGAGGCGACAAATATTATTTTCCTCGTTGATGAGGTTTTTATTTTTTCTTGTTTGAACAGCATTTGAAATCTTTTCATTGAAAAAATTCTGATCGATGGTTCTGTCATCAAAAGTTAAAATCCGAACAGCTATGGTTGCGTGTTGAAAATGACCTCTAGCGATGATGTGACCAGCTGGACTGACTACAGCAACGAGATCTCCATCCTGAAAAGTTTCAGTATCAGAATCAATGGCACCTGAGAAAATCCACGGGTGTCTTCGTTCGATAGAGTGAAGTTTTTTCTTGTTGATTTTTACTGTTCGTTCCATGTTGACTTAATTACTTGACGGGCAAAAATAACCCGAACCTTCGATTTGCGGTCAGTATTCCTGATAAAGTTGATATTTTTGCCGAAACAAAAGTCATGACCTGTCGAATTCATTTCTACCATTTAAATGATCATTTTTCATTGGAGTACGCATTGGAACATAACAACGGAGAACCATCCGAAATGAACCGAATGTACTTGTGGGAAGATGAATTTGCAATTTCAATTGGAGCAACAAAAATTGATTCTCGAGAATATTCTACGTATACTTTACAAGGAACAAGTGGGGAAAATCAAGCCTTTGCCGAGGAAATTAAGGAAATGCGATTGTTTTACATTATGAATCTCGATCAGCCCGTAGCGGTTGTTGGATGTTCGGAAATTCTTTTAGATTCGTACGAAATTCATGAGGAAGACGGTGAACTCGTATTAACTGTGAGAATGAAAGGTGAGGAGCCTCTTGCAAATCCTGTAACGGGTATTTATATTGCTTCAAAAGATTTTCCAAAATCGTTAATAGTGAATGATAGAACTTAAAAATATAGGTGTTTTTCGTGATGACTGGGTGCTTCGCAATATTGATTTAGAAATAGAACAAGGTGCGATCGTTGGAATCATTGGAGAAAGTGGAGCAGGTAAAACAACTTTATTGAAGGCAATATCGGGACTTCTCGATGTCGCTGAAGGAAAAGTTTTGTTTGATGGTAAAAGGCTTCACGGTCCGACGGAAAAACTGATTCCTGGTTACGAAGAAATTCAACTCGTGAATCAGGATTTCGCATTGGAAACCTTTCATACAGTTTACGAAAACATCAAAGAAAAAATTCTTCATCTTCCAATTCTTGATCAAGAAGCATTGATTATAGAATTGTTGGAATTATTGGAATTGAATCATTTGGCAGACAGGCAAGCGCGCTCACTTTCTGGCGGAGAACAACAGCGACTTTCAATCGCAAGAGCTTTGGCGAGTGAACCGAGATTTCTTCTGTTAGACGAGCCTTTCGCACATTTAGACCAGGCGCTTCGGATGAAAGTCATGAACTACTTATCTGCATTAAATCGTATTCGAAAAACGACGATTGTTTTGATTTCTCATGATGGCTCTGAATTGATGGGGCTAGTGAAAGAATTGATTCACCTTGCCGACGGTCGCATTGAAAGACGTTGCCCAACAGCGGAAATGTATTTTCTTCCAGAGTCCCTTGCCCAAGCTGAATTGTTGGGCGTTTCAAATGCCATTGAACTCGATGGGAATCATATACTTTTTCGACCGACAGAATACGATACTAGCGGGAATGACTTGAAATTGGAATTTCAGCACTCCATGAATACCGGAATGCTTGTGTTTAATTACTTCAAAACGACAAAAGGAGAGGAGGTAATACTTGCGGCATTGAATGAGTTGGCTGATGTTTCGTCGATTCGCATTTCCAAGAAACTATGAAGGGAAGAGAGTTGCTCCAGTTATTAAAGAATACTTTCCTAGAATTTGTTCGTGAAAGACCGATGCATCATGGTGCGGCTTTGTCCTATTACGCAATCATGGCTTTGGTTCCGATTCTTTATTTAAGCGTTTCATTTTTTGGAAGTTTTGTAGGTCAGCAAACAATGCTTGACATTATAGCGGAGGTTTTGCAAGAGCAAATCGGGATAGAAGACGTTGATGGAATTATTGAGTTCCTTGGGACCGTAAATTTAAGCTCGGGAAACACACTCATGCGGATTTTGGGTATTGCAGCTTTGATGTTGTCATGTACGGCAATTTTAAACTCATTGAAGCGCAGTATAAATTCATTTTATAAAGTTAAGAAGAAGAGCGTTGGAAGTAAAAAGTTAATTCTTCAAACATTGATTTTCCGAGGTGTTTCTATGTTGTCGATTGCAGCAGTGACATCCTTAGTCATCGCTTTGTATTTCGCGGAAACGTTCATTCTTACTATGGAAGAACAATACTTTTCGGATCGAGAAGTGATCAGTTGGGTTTTCTCCAATTTTGCTAGTCATGGTATTCCGATTGTGCTCAATATTCTGGTGTTTACGTTAATATTTAAGTATCTGCATGATGCAGTTGTTGAGTGGCGCGTTGCCTGGGTAGGCGGGATTGTAACAGGTATCTTTTTATATCTCGGTCAATTACTGATTAAATTCTACCTTGGAAATTATTTCTTCGCAGCAGAAAGTGGCGTTGCGGGAACATTGTTAGTTATTTTAGTTTGGGTGTATTATTCCTCTCAAATTCTTTTTCTTGGATCCAAATTTTCCTTTGTTTATGCCAAATACAGAGGTACGCCGATTGAACGAGCGGTCTAAGTAATTGAGATTGTATTGATTAAAATATGATCATTTACTGTTTAGTATTTAAGAATTTTTATATCTTCGAATTGTAATAGAGCAAATCTAAGCTATGGAAATCGGTAAAAATCTCAAATTATTAAGGAATCGCTTAAAAAAATCTCAAGGAGAAGTCGCGAGTGATTTGGACTTAACACGCAGTTCTTATTCTGGTTATGAAAATGGTGTCGCCCAGCCAAATCTGGAAAGTTTGATACTTTTTAGCGATTATTATAAAGTTCCTATTGATGATTTGGTACGGAAGGATTTATCTTCCTTCAAAGAAAGTGATTGGAAGCGGGTAGATCAAGGCCTACATACAGATGTGAAAGGTCAAAATCTTCGAGTTCTAACCGCTTTGGTCGATTCGAACAATGAGGAACTTATCGAGCTTGTAAATATGAAAGCAAGTGCGGGTTACACAGCTGGGTATGCCGATCCCGATTATATTAAAGTTCTGCCTACGTTCCACCTTCCTTTCCTTTCCAGAGATCGCAAATACCGTTCGTTTCCGATTAAAGGAGATTCAATGCCGCCCGTTGTCGAAGGGTCTTATGTGGTTGGTGAATTTGTCCAAAATTGGATGTCAATTAGGAATGGTACGCCATGCGTCGTGGTGACGAAAGACGAGGGCATCGTTTTTAAAGTGCTTCATAACCTTTTGAATTCGGAACAAGCTTTTCAGTTGTGCTCTACGAACCCTTTCTATGAACCGTACATTGTTCATGCCAATGATATCCTAGAAATCTGGAAATTTGTTAATTACATTTCACCCGAATTGCCAGAAGTCCGAATGGATGATTCTGGATTATCGCAATCGCTTAAATCCTTGCAGCAAGAAGTACAGCAGCTTAAAGGGATGTTGAAAAATTGATTTGAGTTAACAGTGCGATTGAGTCTTTTACTTTCGACCAAGTCTTTTATTCAGAAAGTAAACACCTTCTTCATAATAAACGACCTCATCATGCATCAAGTCTCGAATTGAATCTTGAAGCAATTCGCGTGAAACAGGGATTTCATTTAACAGCGCATTGAAAGTCAGTGGCAGTCTATCTTTGATGACTTCATAAAGCTGATCGCTTTTCAGATCTTTTTTCATACAATTATCGCAAACGCCGCAAGGTTTGGTTGCAGATGAGAAATAAGCAGAAATAGCGCTGGAGCGACAATTTTCGGTTTTCACGAAGTCTAACAAAGCGGTTAATTTTTCAAACTCTCTTTTTTTCTTGTTCGTGTAGATCTCTGGCCTTAATCTCAGACTCGAATCCGAGATTCGTTCATGAATAAAAGTAATGATCGGAAGGTTCGACTGAAACTGCACGTCGATCAATCCAAACTGTTCTAACGATTGCAAGTGTTCCTTCAATTGTTTTTGCGATATTTTCAAACGCTTCGTCAACTCCGTTTCATTAATAACCGCAAATCGATCAAAAATACCAGGATAACTTCGAGTTAACAGTGTTATTAAAGGTGTCAATTTATCGTGAGCTACTTGAAATGTGTATAAGGCTTTATTTCCCACAATGAATCGAAGACGGGTTGGATAAAAACTAGATTCGGTGAAGCCAACAGTGCCATTTAATTGTAGGATTTTTAGAACGTAATAGGTTTCACTCGCCGAAATTTCAAATGTATTACAGAATGCTTGAAGATTGAAAGGATAGGACTCATCTTTACCTGAACCAATAGCTATTTTTAGATAATTGCAAATCGCATTGTAAACGGTCTTGATGCGATCTTTATCTGGATATTGTTTCACCAAACGCTCTTCCATTAATTCTAAATCTTGATCGTTCCAAAATCCTTTCGCTAGTGCTGCTTTTCCATCCCTGCCTGCACGTCCTGCCTCTTGGTAATACGCTTCGAGGTTGTTAGGGAGTTCGAAGTGAAGGACATAGCGTACGTTTGGCTTATCAATTCCCATTCCGAAAGCGTTGGTAGCCACCATAACTTTTAATCGACCCTCAAGCCACTCAGATAACATATAAGAACGATCATCGGAGGACATTCCACCGTGATAAATTCCAGCTGAAACTTTGTGTGCACGAAGTTGCGTTACGACTTGTTTTACGCTTTTCCTGGTCTGACAATAAATGATTCCGGTTTCTTTCGGATGCGTGCGGCAATGTTCTAAGATAGGCGCAATTTTATTTTCGCTTTTTTGCAACGAATACATGATATTGTGCCGCTCAAGTGAACCTTTGAACTCTTTTGGTTTCTTAAGCTTCAATAAATTCCGAATATCTTCTTGAACGTTTATTGTCGCAGAGGCCGTTAAGGCAATAACGGGAGCATTTGGATGGAACTCTCTAATCTCCGCGATGTCGCTGTAAGACGGACGGAAGTCATGTCCCCATTCGGAAATGCAATGCGCTTCGTCAACAACGATTAGTCCAATATTCATTCGTTTAAAACGCTCGATAAATAAGTCGGACTTCAAGCGCTCAGGCGAGGTGTAAAGAAATTTTGTGTTTCCAAACCGAGCATTGTCCAAAGAAATATCAATTTCACGGTAAGAGAGACCACTCGTGATTAAAGATGCTCGAATTCCGCGTTTTTCGAGTTGAAAAACTTGATCCTGCATTAAGGCGATCAAAGGTGAAATGACAAGAGTTACGCCGTCCAGTGCAATTCCGGGTACTTGAAAACAAATGGATTTCCCTCCACCAGTTGGCAGAATAGCTAAAGTATCGTGTCCGTAGATTACAGAATCAACTATTTCCTCTTGCAAAGGACGAAAGGCTGAATAACCCCAGTATTTCGATAGTATTTCCCGACTTTTCTCCAATTTCTTATAAAAAATCAAAAATAGCGAAATAAAAACCTCCAAATTCGATTACTCTATTTGATTAATAGGAGAATCTCAGTATCTTTGCCGCACACAAATGCCTTATGACAAAAGACACTATTTCCGTAAAAATCAACAGGACAGAGACATCTAGAATTTCAGAAGTCGATTGGGATAACCTTCCGTTCGGAAAAGTTTTTTCTGATCACATGTTGGTAATGGATTACAAAGATGGTGAATGGCAGACTCCAGAAATTATGCCTTTTGGTTCTCTTTCATTGCATCCTGCGACATCAGCAATCCATTATGGACAATCAATTTTCGAAGGCATGAAAGCGAATCGTGCAGAAAACGGAGATATAATGATCTTTCGTCCTGATATGAATGAAAAGCGTTTTGCGGAATCATGTGAGCGCATGTGTATGCCAGTTCTACCGGAGGGTTTTTTCACTGAATTGATCAAACAAACAGTTGACGTCGATCGTGATTGGGTACCGACAAAAGATGGTTATTCACTCTACATTCGTCCGTTTTTGTTTGCAACGGATGATTTTATTGGCATCAAACCTTCAGAAACATATAAATTTATCATTTTCACTTGTCCAGTAGGAGCGTATTATTCGCAACCTGTGAATGTTAAGATTGAGGAACATTATACAAGAGCTGCACAAGGTGGAGTAGGAAGAGCAAAGACAGCTGGAAATTATGCTGCATCGCTCTATCCTGCAAAACTAGCTCAAGAAGAAGGCTTTCACCAATTGGTTTGGACAGATGCTGCAGAGCACAAGTATATCGAGGAATCTGGAACGATGAATATCATCTTTGAAATCGATGGGAAATTGATTTCACCGTCTGAGGACATGGATACGATTTTGAGAGGAGTAACGAAGCGATCTGTTCTGGAAATTGCAAAAAGTTGGAATGTTCCTGTAGAGGAAAGAAAAGTAACTGTTGAAGAAATTGTTGAAGCCGCTAGAGCAGGTAAATTGACCGACGCTTTTGGTGCAGGAACTGCCGCAACCATTGCTCCAATTGCTAAAATTGGGTTTAGAGATGAACTCTTTGAATTGCCAGCTTTGGAAACAAGAACAACATCAAACAAAATCAAAGACTTTTTAACAGCACTGAAATCAGGCGATACGAAAGATGAATGGCAATGGCTTTTGCGATTCTAACGATACAATGTTGAAAAGCTTCGAAATATTCGAGGCTTTTTTTATGCCGTTTATAAGTTTTGGTGACTATATTTGCCTTAAATAGAATAATTCTAAATAAGTGCAAGTTGTCCTCGCTGATACCAACGAATTAATGAGACTCGGAATTCGAGTTCTTCTCAAGACTGAAATAGGTTGTGAAATCGTTGGCGAAGCATCCAACTCGTCGGAATTACTTGAAATTTTAGAATCTTTTGAAGTGAATGTGGTGATACTTGATTTCACTTCTAATGGATTTGATATAGAGGATTTAATCGTGATGAAACGAGAATTCCCCAAAGTAAATATTTTGGCAATTACACCAGAACAATCGGCTCAAGTTTTAGTGGATGTACTACGATCAGGTATTACAAGTTACGTAAAAAAAGATTGCTCATTCCCAGAAATTATTGAAGCAGTCAAAGAAACAAACTTAGGCAACAAGTTCTTTTGCGGTCAAATTCTCGAAACCATTCAAGAAGCCAATTTAAACCTTGCTGATATTGATCTTGATTCTTTCTCCTGTGAAGCGATCATGATTTCTAAGCGCGAATGTGAAATCATCACATTAATCGCTGAAGGACATACGAACGCGCAAATTGCAGAAATGCTGTTTTTAAGTGCACATACTATCAATACACATCGAAAGAATATCATGGCCAAATTGGGTGTTAAAAATACCGCTGGAATTGTGATGTACGCTGTGAAAACGAACCTGATTTCGCCGAACAAGTTCTTGTTTACCGCAGACAAAGACTCCTGAAGATTTTTTTTCTCAAGAATTGAACGTAATTTTAAATCGATTGTACAGATCGAAAAATAGGGGTCATTATGGGCAAGTCCTTTCTCGCAATAGCTATGATTTTCTGTGTGTTATCCATTAATGCACAGCAAGTTCCACAGAATAATAATACGAATTCAAATAATGTGTTGTTCAACAACACGTATCAAGGGAACTCGGAATCCACAGAGGAAGAGGAGGTGTTAGATTCTGTAACCATTCAGAATGATCTTCAAATAAAATCCACAAAAAAAGCTGCTACGCGTAGTATTGAGAAGGAACGCAGTTACAAATTAGAGTCAGCACCTGTGAGAGCTACTGAGGAATCAACCTCTGCTGAACCAAGCTCTGCGAGCACTGCGGTTACTGCAAATTCGGCAGTTTCTACTTATAAGTTTCAACAAGCAAGTTCTGAATTTGTGTCATCAAGAGAAATGGCAACCCAACAACGTGTTCAGCGCTCACCATCGCCAATTCAACAAAGCGAAATGGACGAAGCAGTTGGCTATTTTGAAACGAATGCTCCCAACTCATTCGAGCATCATTATTTCAAGTACGTTTCAGGCAATTATGACGTTTCATTGATCTCACACCTTCGCGAAGCAGAAAAAATGAGACCGAACAATGCTGATGTGCACGTCCAGCTTGCATCATACAACATGATTAAGAGAAACAAGGACAGTGCGGAAATCTACGTTAAAAGCCTTATGAGTTCTGGTCGTTTGGAGAAAAGCGTTTTGTATTATGGTGTTGATTTATTGGAATCGGTACCGAAGAATGGAGTGCTTATTACACATGGATTTGACGATACATTCGCGGCTTGGAAAAAGCAAACAATGGATGGCGTTCGCAAAGATGTCACGCTGGTTTCTCTCGATTTTCTGCAAAGCGCACATTATCGAAAATTACTAGAAGAAGACGGATTCAAATTACCTGTAGGAACGATGATTAATGTTGATTATCTGAGAGACTTTTGTCGTTTGAATGCATTAAAAAGTCTTAGTATCTCGATGACAACCCCGAAGGAGTACTTTAAGCCGATTCAATCCAAATTATATGTCACTGGACTCGTATTTGAATACCACGAAAATGACTTCAATAATTTTGAAAGAAATGATGAATTATGGAATTCAGGATTGTCCAAGCATCTTATTTTAAACGCATCTGATGAAAAAGGTAAACAGCTTTCAGCTAACTATTTACCGATGATTTTACAGCTTCGTAAGGTTTACGGACAAACGGAGGAGAAAGAAAAGTTAAAGGATGTAGATGATGCCGCCGACAAGGTAGGTCTGCAATGTAAAAAATATGAACAAGTTCAGAAGTTGAAGAAAAGCTATTAATGCGGTTGATTAAACCTCGATATCAAGAAATGACTGACGAGTCATTGATGATTGCTGTTTCCAAAGGGGATCAGCGTGCTTTTAATGAAATCTATCAAAGGTATTCGAGTCCGCTTTTAGGGTATTTTATTCGAATGCTTTGGAAAGATCGTGAGAAAGCAGAGGACTTCGTACATGACATTTTCGCAAAAATTATTCGAAAGCCAGAATTGTTCGACCCAAAACGAAGTTTTAAAACTTGGGTGTACTCCGTTGCAAACAACATGTGCAAGAACGAGTACAAAAAACAAGAGGTTCGAAAAAATACGTCGAATGGTTTGGACGAAACGTACGTGGTAAAAGATCACAATGCGAATGTTTTGTCAGAAGTAAGCGACAATCAGTTTCGCTATGAGTTTGAAAAAAGTCTGGAAGGTTTGGACGGCAAGCACAGCGAAGTATTCAAGTTGAGACACTTAGAAGGACTTTCGATAAAAGAAATAGCAGAAATATTAGAAATTAGTGATGGCACGGTAAAATCACGTTTGTTTTACGCGACAAAATACCTTGCATCCAGCCTGGAGGCATTTAATCCACTCCTAAATCGTTGATTATGAAAAAGGATCTGATAGATACAATAATGGAAAAAGATTTTATCGAGTTGTCGAACGCAGAGCGCAAGGAACTTGAAGAATTCTGTACAACCGAAAGTGAATACATTCACATGAAGGAGGTCTTCATCAGTGTTGAAGCTATGCCGCTTGATAATCCAACACCGAGAAAAGAGACAAAGGAAAAATTGGATGAACTGTTCGCTTCGACTTATCCCAAGGCTGCGCCAATTTGGTATTCTTCTGTTGGAGCTTTTATTGTTCGAAAGAATCAGCCTATTCACCGTCAGCCGTTGATGCAAATCGCCGCTGTTGGACTACTCTTGCTCCTAATTTATCCTATTTGGAACACTTCAGAGTTTAAGGATGCGCCTAGAAATGAGGTAGCTTCTGTTGAAGTTAATCAAACTCCAATTTCTAAAGATACGAAGACTGAAGTGACAGCACCGGATAATAACGATGATCTCGTGACGGATAAAAAAAATGAGGATTCTTCGCCTAAAACAGCAACGCTAATCGCTTCAATTGAAAAGCCAGCTTCGATGGATGCATTGCCGGGGAGATTGGATTCAGATCATCCAGATGGCGTTTACGTTGCATATTCGCAACCTGCGAGTGATGCTCCAGAAATGCTTGATTTGTTGACGACAACCTTTTAAAGTCGAATCTGGAAATGCTCCTTTTCTTGCTGAGGACGTAACAGTACAATGCCCATTCGGAATAAATCAATGGTGACATGGAAACGTTCGTCCTGCATAATACGCGTCCAGGCACGTTTCATCGATGCGCTCCAGCGTATATCATCCAAAATAAAGAATGTGTTCTCATGCGCGTTTGGAATTAAAGTATCTAGATAGGCGAGTAGTGCGTCTCCATCGTGATGCCCATCAATAAATATCAAATCGTATCTTTCCTTTAAGCCCGGTAGAGCTTCGTTAAAGGTGCCTGAAATTAATTGAACATTCTTCAATCCACTTTCTTTCAAGTTTATCTGTGCTTCATTGAAAGTATTTGGACATCCTTCAATCGATGTTACGTTCCCTTTTGGATTTCCAAGCGATAAATGCAGAGTGCCCACGCCCAATGAGGTTCCAAGCTCCAAAGAACTCTTGATTTTGTAATAATTGGCGATTTGATAGAGCATCTTGCCATATTTGCCACTGCTACTGCTAGTTCTGTAAATGGCACTAATCTTTCTGCGTTGACCTAATCTTCTGGAGCCCGCTCCGTGATCGGTGATTTCAATAGATCGAGATTCGTGTTTTAATTTTTTATCGGTTTGACTTAAAACAACTTGATCTCCACTTGAGATATCCGTTTGAAAACATTTATCCGTTAATTCATAAATGAAGGGCGAATGAATCCCGTGACGCCGTTTAGCGTTCCATCTATATTTCATATATTCGAAGCCTAAAAACATGTAAGGAAGATCAAAATCTTTCGCGAAGATATGAGTACAAACGAGAATTCATCAATACAACGTCAAAAATCAGATGTTTTTTATCCAGTAAACTCAGTAAAACTGAACAGCTCTTGCGTTGTCAATGGTGGGATTTTGTGTCTTTCAGACTCAGAAAAGGAAGAATTGGCAGTAATCTTTGAAGAAAGAGAGGAAAGTACTTCTTTTTTTGTGCCAGCATCGGGATCGGGTTCACGCATGTTTACTGAGTTGATAAATTTCATTCAGTCAGGTGAACAAACTGAATTAGTGAATAAATTTTTCGAAAAATTACCAGAGTTAGGTCTCTACAGAGAGTTCCCAGTGATAGTTCGTGAAAAAATTCAAGATTTACAGCCCGTTTACATTGCAGAATATTTGATTAGTGAGGAGGGTATGAATTTCTTATCGCGCCCAAAAGGATTGATTCCGTTTCATGTACTTGGTGATCGCGTTTACAATCCTTTTCAAGAACAATTGCAACAAGCGTTGGAGATTTTAGGTGAAAATGGTAAGATACATTTCACTATTCAAGAAGGAAAGGAAGCCGAAGTAAAAAGTTCGTTGATGCAGTTGAGTAAGACGGCTTTGGAAGAAAACGTCAGTTTCTCTGTGCAAGATTCTCATTCAAATTCATTTTGTTTTGAAGAAGATGGTAGTATTGTCATTGATAATGGATTGCCTTTAAAAAGACCAGCAGGTCATGGTGCTCTTCTTGAGAACTTGAATAATCTTGATGAAGATTTAATTCTGATAAAGAATATTGACAATGTGCAGCATTGCACAAAATCCGATTTGAATCGCGAGGTTTGGCGCTACTGTGGAGGTCTTTTGATTCAATTCAAAAAAGCGTTGGCGGAACTTGCGCAAAATTATTCCGAAGACGGTCTCATGGCTTTAAACCAGAAATACCAATTCCTTTCCGATGAGGAGGTTGCCGTATGTGATGCGATGAATATTTTGAATTATGCCTCTCGACCTTCCCGTGTTTGCGGAATGGTTGTTAATGAAGGCGCGCCTGGTGGTGGCCCTTATTGGATTGAGGAGGATGAAATGGTGTCCAAGCAGATTGTCGAAAAGATTCAGATCGAAGCGAATGATTTGCATTTAATTGAAGAAAGCAGTCATTTTAACCCTGTTTTTATTGCATTATCGAAATCTGATTGTTTTGGAAAACTTTTGGATTTAACGCGTTTTGTTGATGCCTCAAAATACTTGGTTGTTTCCAAACCATATCAAGGTAGAACGATAAAATATAAGGAGTTGCCTGGTCTGTGGAATGGTGGAATGAGCAATTGGAACAGTATTTTCGTGGAAGTTCCGAAAGAGGTCTTCTCACCAGTTAAATCCCTGTTCGATCTATTGGACGAAGCGCATCAAGCCTTGTAGATCTCGATTAATGAAGTTTTTGTCTTTTTAATAGATACTGCAATAGGACTTGATTGTAGCCAACATTAATGTCCGCGGGCATAAAGTCAATACCGTAATCTGAGCAACGCATTTCAATTTCTTTAAAATACTTACCAATTGCAGTAATGTATGCTTCTTTGAATTGATTCGGTTGTAACTTTATGGACTCTCCAGACTCCATATCCACGATATTGTAAGGACGGTTTTCTAATTCAAAATTCAACTCCATCTTTTTGTCGATAGTGTGAAAAACAATGACTTCGTGCTTGTTGTGTTTTAGGTGTTGTAATGCTTGGAAAAATTCATTGGTGTGATTGGGATCGTCTAATAAATCTGAGAAAATAACGACCAAACTTCGCTTGTGCGTCAATTCAGCAATGTCATGCAATGTTTGTATTGTTGCCGTTGATTTTTTTTCCGTTTTGGAGTATTGTTTTAAATGTTTTTCTAACTCACTGTACAAATATCTATGGTGTCGTATGGACGATTTCGCTTCTGTATGTAAATCAACTTTATCTGTGAATAATGACAAACCAACGGCATCTCTTTGTCGTTTTAAGAGTTCAATTATCGAAGCTGCAGCGTAGATTGAGAAACTTAGTTTCGTTTCATCCTTTCCTACAGGGAAGAGCATGGAGCTTGAACAGTCAATCACAATTTGACAACGAAGATTTGTTTCCTCCTCGTATTTCTTAGTGAAAAGTCGTCCAGAACGTGCGTACAATTTCCAGTCAATATGTCGTGTTGATTCCCCTTTATTGTACAAACGATGCTCCGCGAATTCGACAGAAAAACCGTGAAATGGACTTTTATGCAAACCGGTTATAAATCCCTCGACAACTTGCTTTGCAAGAATTTCGATATTGCCAAATTGAGCGAGCTTTTCGCGTTTGATTGAGGTGTCCATACCCTAAAAATACAAAATTACTGTTCAGTAGAATGCCAATTAATGTTAGGTCTGATATGGAGACCTCTAGGAGCTTATGAATCAAAAGATTAAATTCGCTACATGAAAATGCTATTGACCACTTTTCTATCGGTGTTATCCTTTTCAATGTTCGCGCAACCCTGCGATTCAAATTCTCTAGTCATTCAACCCATAAGAGCTAGTGATACTGATCCGAATATCGCGTTTGAGCTGGCAAGGCATTATACGTTTTACAACCCAGCCTGCTCAGAGAAAAATACCCTGCTGGTTCACATGGTTGGCACCTTCGGAGATCCTTATCAAACTATTTACTTTCCAAGTTTGGCGGCCAATAATGGGTTTCATGTACTCAGTTTGAAATACCCAAACGATACTTCTGCGCAAACAGCATGTGGAGGAAGTAATGATATCGATTGCCACTACAAATTCCGAAAAGAAATCTTTGAAGGTGTTGATTTGAGTCCTGAAATTGCCGTCGATAGCGTAAATTCGATTTCGAATCGTTTGATCCGATTGTTGCAACACATGGATTCTAATTACCAGTCTCAGAATTGGGGGCAATATTTTACTGGTGATTCTATTCATTGGAGCCAAGTTATTCTCAGCGGACATTCTCAAGGTGGAGGTCACGCCGCTGTTATGGCAATCGATCGGCCGGTAAAACGAGTGCTGATGTTTGCAGCGCCAAATGATTTCAGTATCTCGTTCAATCAAACTGCAAATTGGACGCAAATGCCGCATATTACGGAAGATTCTGCCTATTACAGTTTCAATAATGTCAACGATCAAGTGGCACAATATGATTGGCAGTTTTCCTCGGCTGTCAATTTGGGTGAAGGAACTTTTGGAGATACTGTCAATGTAGAAAGTTCAAATTGTCCCTATACTTTTTCCCACAATTTATACACGGATCGAGATTCATCAGGATTTACGCAAAATCATGGTATGGTGGTGAATGACGTGAATGTTCCATTAAATTCGAATGGAGCACCCGTTTTTCAGGAAGTTTGGGCATATATGCTTGGATTGAATTGTAGTATCTTAAAATCTGAAACTTTGAGTGATTTCGCTTTTAAGATTGCTCCAAATCCCACAGGAGGGGCAATAACTATTTCTGGAAATATCGATTTGCAGCGGATTTCAATTTTCAATATCAACGGACAATTGATTCAGGAGATGGATACAGATTCTAAAGAGATAAATCTTGATGTTAGCTTCTTAGATGTCGGAGTTTATCTCGTTTTTCTCGAAGATCGATCAGGGACTTACGTTCAATCAAAATTCGTAAAAAAGTAAAGGTTACTTTTTCGCTTTTACGCGCAACAATGAATTCACAATCACTCCCGTGACAACTAATGCCATCCCTAGAATCAAACTTGTTCCTAATTCCTCCAAGAAAATAAAATACCCGATTAAGAAGGCGTAAATTGCCCCGAGATACTGAAACGGAACTATCGATGAAGCCAGTCCTTCGTGCAATGCTTTCGTTAAGGAGATTTGAGCGAGCTGGGTAAAGATTCCTATGGTTAGTAATATCAACCATTCGATTCCATTTGGAAAAGTAAAATCCCAAAAGCATAAAATAACCATAAACGGTATCGCAATCATTGGGAAGTAAAGCACGATGGTGATTGGTTGATCGGTGGCTTTTAACTTCATGATAGAAACATAGGCAACTCCGGAGAGGACTGCAGATATTATCCCAAGTCCCAACCAAAAAATAGAAATGCCTTCAGTTTCCGCGGCATTTTCTGGTTTTCCAAGCGCTAACAGTATGATTCCCAAAAAGGCAAGAATAATAAAAGGCCATTGGATGTTTCGAACGCGTTCTTTGAGTAAGATCATTGCGAAAATGATAGTGAAAATAGGGGCAAGGTATTGTACTGTTGTCGCTACTGCTAATGGAAGATGATGAAGTGTGTAAAAGAAAATGGTTAGTGCGATTGTACCCGAAACTCCGCGAATAATTAGCCATTTTTTATTTGTTCCAAAAACAGGAAGTTTGCACCGCTTTATGACAGCCATGCTGATGACAAACGAAACTACCGATCGTGCTAAAACCAATTCATGAGCTGGATAACTCTGTAAATCAGGAAATCCAGGGATCTCAGCCGGCCCCAATAATTTCACCAGAAAGTTCACGATTGCAAAACAAAGTCCAGATGCAATCATCAAAAGAATTCCTCTATTCACGTAACAAAAGTAATCATGAAATTGTTCTAACACTGAATAAAATTTAATTGGTAGATTCGCGTTATATAGTTGTTGATGAAATACGTTTTTACAATCTTGATTATTGGCTCGCTCTTTTTTACAACAAGGGCCCAAAAGCCCTTCACTCCGAAATACACTTTCAATGTAGAATTGGGACTTCCTGTTGCTGCATCAAATGCTCCTTTTAAGGATTATATGCAAGGTTTAGTTTCAGCAGCAGTTTACCAACAATATAGCTTCCCCTTTCACTTAAATATCGGTGCGGGAATTAAGTATTCTTATTTCGCGGTGAATGAATTTAGTGTCCCTTCTCCTGTATATGGTGGAGTTCATACTGGTGGAGCTTTTGTTAAAGTGGGGTACGATAAGTTTCACGGAGAACGATTCGCGACTGATTTTGGTGTGAAGTTCGGTTATGCGGAAAATTACATCACGACAGATGTGAACCAAGGCTTAGGTGTTGATCCAATAAGAATTCCTTCGTCTTACATAGAACCAGCGTTCAGTCTCATATTAACCGCTGACCCACGAAATTCATACCGATTCAATATCGGCTACACAATTCTGGGTTACGGTTTCAAACCAACGATGCTCGGTCTGGCTTCAAACGGAGCGTTCGAAGAATCAAAACTTTCCAATGTGACACAGTATCTTCTTGTTGGATTCGGCTATACTTTTTATTTCGGCGTAAAACAAAGCGATTAATGTTTGTGAACATGAATACCTTGAGCGAAATCCGAGGTTATTTTAGCCGAGAACTCAGTGACAAATTTACCGATCGTGAACTGAAAACGATTGTCAAATTTCTTTATCGAACAGGTTTTTCTGCAAGTGATTCAGATTTTTTGTTGGATCAAGAGAAAAGGATGTCGGAATCTGATTTACTTTTTTTTCATAAAGCGCTAAAGCGACTGAAGGAGGATGAACCCTTGCAGTATGTATTGGGTGAAACGGAGTTCTACGGGCTGGATTTAAAAATTGATCACAGAGCACTAATTCCAAGACCTGAAACGGAAGAATTGGTAGACTGGATTCTAAAGTCTGACCACAGAAAAGAACATGTTGCCGACTTCTGTGCTGGTTCTGGATGTATCGCTCTAGCTTTGAAAGCTAATCTCAAGGAAAGTACCATTTTCGCATTCGAATTTTCTGATGAGGCAATTTCGCTGATCGAGGAAAACAAACAGCGACTCAACCTAAAGATAGAGGTAATAGAAAGTGACGTACTCAAGGATTTGTATTCGCCGATGTTGAATGTGAAACTCGATGTGATTGTTTCCAATCCGCCTTATATTCCCAACAAAGACAAATCAGCAATGTCTCCCAATGTGCTCAATTATGAACCTGCAATGGCATTGTTCGTAGAGGACGAAGACCCACTAATTTTCTACCGTGAAATTATCGAAAGATCGAAAACCGTTTTGAAGAATAATGGTTGGTTGTATTTCGAAATACACGAAAATTTAGGAGAAGAAGTGATGGATCTGTTTAAAATGAATGAGTTTGTTAACATTGAACTGCGGAAAGATTTGCAGGGTAAGGACAGAATGGTGCGTGGTCAAGTGGTAACTTTCCACTCATGAATTCCAATGAAGCCCAGTCAGAAATAAAAAAACTGACGGAAGAACTGAACAGACACAATCATTTGTATTATGTCGAATCAAATCCAAGTATTTCGGATTATGATTTTGATATGCTCCTGAAACGCCTACAGGACTTGGAAGAACAATTCCCTGAATTCGCTTCGCCTGCTTCACCTACCAAGCGCGTCGGAGGTGATATCACCAAGAAATTCGAGTCAGTTGTTCATCGTTATCCAATGCTTTCATTGTCGAACACCTATTCTCAAGAAGAAATTCAAGATTGGGTCACCAGAATTTCTAAGTCGATCGAAACTGATATTGAGTTCGTTTGTGAGTTGAAGTACGATGGTGTCGCCATTGGAATTCAATACGCTGATGGTGTCATCCAACAAGCTGTGACGCGTGGAGATGGATCTCAAGGGGAGAACGTCACTAGTAACGTAAAAACAATTAGAACGATACCACTTCAATTGACGGGAGATTTTCCAGAGGACTTTGAAATCCGTGGAGAGATCTTTTTCCCATTGGAAAATTTCACAAAGCTAAATGAACAACGCCGAGAAGACGGTGAACCAGAATTCGCAAACCCGAGGAATACTGCATCAGGCACATTGAAGATGCAAGATTCAAAAGTGGTTGCAGAGCGCGGCTTGGATTGTTTTTTATATGGTGTTTACGGTACTTCTACAGAATCTGGGCATTACGAAATGGTGAAAAAGGTTGCCGATTGGGGATTTAAAATCCCGAGGAAGGAAGATCGATATATAGAAAAAACAAAAACGCTGGAAGGAGTGATGAACTTTATCAACTATTGGGATAAAGAGCGCTCTAATTTACCTTTCGAAATTGACGGTGTTGTCATAAAAGTAAATGATTACAGCCAACAAGAAGAACTTGGTTTTACGGCGAAATCTCCGCGTTGGGCAATCGCCTATAAATTCAAAGCGGAGCGCGTTCAAACAACATTAAATGAAGTAACGTATCAAGTGGGAAGAACGGGAGCCGTTACGCCAGTTGCAAACCTTAAACCAGTTCAGTTGGGGGGGACAACGGTGAAAAGAGCATCGCTCCACAATGCCGATCAAATAGAAAAATTAGACCTTCACATTCCCGAACAAGTTTACGTAGAGAAAGGAGGAGAAATAATACCAAAAATTGTTGGTGTCAATTTCGATCAAAGAGATCCGAACGCTGAGAAAATCCAATTCATTGAAAATTGCCCCGAGTGTGGTTCAACGCTCGAACGTAAGGAAGGAGAAGTGCAACATTACTGTACGAATGAAACTGGTTGTCCTCCACAAATTAAGGGACGAATCGAGCATTTTATCAGTCGTAAAGCTTTGAATATTGATGGCTTAGGTGCAGAAACTGTAGATGCCTTGTTCGATGCGAATAAAATTGCCAACTACGCCGACTTGTACGATCTCAAATTTGAGGAAGTTGTGGTATTGGATCGAATGGCGGACAAATCGGCAAACAACCTAATCGATGGGATTGAGGCTTCTAAAGAAATTCCGTTTGAACGTGTTTTGTTCGGACTCGGTATTCGATTTGTGGGAGAAACGGTTGCTAAAAAATTGGCAAAGCACTTTAAGTCAATTCAAAACCTTCGAAATGCTTCTTTTGATGAACTTTTAACGGTTGACGAAATCGGTGAAAAGATCGCTAATTCGATTCTATTTTTCTTTTCAAATGAACAAAATAACGCGTTGGTCGACCGCTTAATGGAAGCAGGTCTCAATTTCGTAATTGTAGAGAAGGACGGAGCATCGAATAAGTTTGAAGGCAAGTCATTCGTGGTTTCAGGAGTGTTTAATGCATTTTCAAGACCAGAATTAAAAGAAGTGATCGAGATCAATGGCGGTAAAAATGTCGGGTCAATTTCAAAGAATACCGATTACTTGATCGCTGGCGACAAAATGGGACCTGCGAAATTGAAAAAAGCAACAGACCTCGGAGTTGCCATTGTTTCTGAGGATGAATTTATTGCAATGTTAAATGACTGATCGTAGTTATTGGGGATCGACTCAAAAAATATTGGTTGTGATACATTTCAAATCGCTAGATGATATTCACGCGTACCGAAGTGCTATCAAATCAGTTGGATTGAATGTGAATGATTGTGCGATTTTAGCTATCACCGCGAACAAAAAAGAGAGCGCCATTTTGACAGAAATTCATTCTGTAATATACGCAAGCGAGAAGGAGATCAACATACTCGGAAATTGGAAAAACGAAAAGGTCAACAAAGCCATTTCGCGGTTCTATGATTTAATCGTTGTTATAGGCGATCATCATTCGAAAGTACTCCGTCAACTCAAAAAGACGAAAAAAACCATTGCTGTGGGAATTAATACAAATGCTGATTTTTTAACAATTGATCTGCATTCCGACGAATCTTCGCCAGAGCATTTACTTAATTTTGCAAAACAAACACTCGAAAAAATAATCTAAAATGAACAATCCCTTTTTAGGATCTGGAGTTGCATTGGTTACGCCTTTCAAAGATGATTTATCCATCGATTTTGAAGCGCTGCGCGCACTCGTTACGTATCAAATTGAGAATGATACCGATTTCCTCGTAGTTCAAGGAACGACAGGAGAATCACCTGCCTTGAGTATGTCAGAAAAAATGGAGGTTCTGAAGACCGTTCAGGATGAGAATAAAGGCAGATTGAAAATCGTTTTTGGAATTGGAGGTAACAACACCATCGAAGTCGGAAAAACATTAAGTAATCTGGATAATACGGGTATCGATGGGATTTTATCTGTTTCTCCGTATTATAACAAACCCACGCAGCAAGGAATTATCTCACATTACAAGCATTTGGCATCCTGCACCAAACTACCAATCATTTTGTACAATGTTCCAGGAAGAACCGGATCGAATGTTTTGGCGAAAACAACCTTGGAACTTGCTCAAATTGATAACATCGTTGCCATGAAAGAGGCGTCAGGTGATTTGTCTCAGATTATGGAAATCATACAAAACAAACCGGAAGGTTTTGGACTTCTTTCAGGAGATGATGCATTAACAATGCCGATGATAGCCGCAGGAGCAGAAGGCGTTATATCCGTTGTTGCGAATGCTTTCCCAAAACGATTTTCACAAATGGTGCATGCCTCGACAGCTGGGGATTTTAAATTAGCAAGAGAATCTCATTACGACCTACTTCCAGTTACGCATCAGTTTTTCGAGGAAGGAAATCCTGGGGGTGTAAAGGCGTCCTTAAGTTTTCAAGGAATTATGAAACCAACAATGAGATTGCCGTTATATCCGATATCATCTGGACTGCAAACGAGAATCGAATCCGAAACCAAAAGAATTTTAGGTCTATAATGTTAAAAGCAAATGAAATACTAGAAGCCGTTCACGAAGCGGACCAAATTGTGATTACAAGTCACAAGTCGCCAGATGGTGATTCTATCGGTAGCTCTCTTGGATTGAAACGCTTCTTGAAAGCGATGGGAAAAGATGCGGTTATTTGTCATCCAGATCCATGCCCGAACTTTTTGGAATGGGCGAAGCATTCAGACCAAATCGTAGACTTTGAAAATGAACCAGAAAAGGTGATCGACTTTTTGAATGGAGCGAATCTTATTTTTTCACTTGACTATAATGGCTTGGGAAGACTTGGGGATGAAATGGGCGAGGTCCTTTCAGGTTCAGAAGCATTTAAAATAATGATCGATCACCATTTGAATCCCGATGATTTCGTCGATGTTGCCGTTTCTGAGCCAAAAGTAGGTTCTACATCGCAATTAATTTTCGAGTTGATTGAATCTTCTGGAAATATCGATTGTATTGATAAAGAAATGATGGAACCGCTGTATTTGGGGATTATGACGGATACTGGCTCGTTCCGATACGATTCTGTGGATGCAAGAACGCATGAAGTCGTTGCTGAAATGCTCAAAACAGGCTTAAATCACACTGCGATCCACGAAAACACATTCGACGGAAACAGAATCGATAAACTAAAATTACGTGGCTACGCGATTGCAGAGAAATTAGAAATCATCTCCGAGTACCACGTGGCAATTATTTCGCTTTCTGCTGAAGAGTTGGAACGATTTAACTTTATTAAAGGCGATACAGAGGGACTTGTGAATATCGCACTTTCCGTTGAAGGAGTTGAGTCTGCTGCTTTTTTTGCTGAGAAAGATGGCAAAGTGAAAATTTCATTCCGATCAAAAGGTACTCCGATTAACACGATTGCCTCAGATCATTTTGAGGGAGGCGGACATAAATTTGCAGCTGGCGGGATTAGCTTCGATTCGTTGGAAGATACCGTTCAAAAATTCAAAAACTTATTACCGCAATACTTCTAAATGCGCAGATTCATATACATATTACCTTTATTCATTCTTGTAGGTTGCGGCGAAGAATCCAAACCAGAGCTGAAAAAGCCAATGAATTGGAATGCTCAAGAATCGAGTAAATTCAACAAGAGTCTCGCTGAAAAAGAAGCTCGGGACATCCAGCTTTTTCTTGAAATGCGACCGGATTGGGATGTTCGTGAAACAGGTTCGGGATTGCGCATTTGGAAATATAAGGAGGGGGAAGGAGAATCACCAATCCCTGGTGACATCGCAAAAATTGAATATAAGATTTCACTTCTCGACGGCACCGAGTGTTACAAAACGGAAGAAGGCTATCACGAAGAAGTACGTGTGGATAAAAGTGATTTGGAAACTGGAGTACAAGAAGCATTAAAACTCATGCAAGTGGGCGATGAAGCGAAATTAATCGTCCCGAGTCATATTGCCCATGGGCTTCTCGGTGATTTGAATAAGATTCCACCACTGAAATCACTGGTAATCGATTTAAAACTAACTGGAATAAAGAAATGAGATATTTAGCAATTACCGCCATTTTCATGATGCTGATCACAGCTTGTGAAACCTCAGGAATGAAGTCAAACAAAAAGAACGACTCAGGAAAAAAGCCTAAGAAAGTGAATGCCCAGAACACAGCCGAAGTTATCGACTCCAACTTTATTGACCTCGATGCAAAACACGAAGTTGTGGATGATATGGTGTTGAGTAATGGCATTAAAATCAAATGGTTCAAGCATGGCTCTGGAGATGTAATTGAAAACGGTCAAATGGTCAACATCGATTACAAAGTCTATCTTGAAAATGGTGAAATGATTGATGGAAACTCCTTGCGCAAACAAAAAAGCTTTCCGTACATGGTAGGATTTAAAATGCAACCGGGGTGGGACATTGCAATGCGGGAGCTGAGAATAGGCGATCATGTGGAAATTTTCATGCCGTACCAACTATCTCGTGGAGATAAAGAAATAGAAGGTCTCATTCCTGCAAAATCCAACAATATTATAAAATTGCACATCCTCGGTATTCAAGAAGCAGATCAAGAAGTTGACGGTGGAACACGCGTTTGGATGATGAATGAAAATAAAAACAACAAAACAACTTTTGGCCCCGATAAACGGATCTATTTCCATTGTTATATTTCGACACCTTCCAATCCTATGTATTATGATACTCAGGTGGAAAATAATCCATTTAACTACGGTTACGATGAGCCTGGATTAGTGCCTGGATTGCGTAAAGCGTTAATTAATGCTAAAAAGGCCGACCTCATGCTTGTACACGTTCCTGCAGCTCAAGCCTATGGGAAACAAGGATATCTCGATGTCGTGAAACCTAATGAAGATTTATTTTACCGCATCTTCGTGATGGAGGTAAAAGATAAATAGTCTCAAATGCTTATCTTTGGGGCGCAAGTGAAAAGCCAGAAAACAATATCTATGCGAATACTAATTATCTCTCTCTTTATTCTTACCTCTTTATCAGGATTTTCTCAAAGAATTATAGATACTTTGATTACCGATCAAGGGACTATGTTCATTTTCTCGAATCGGACTTGGATGTACGAAGAAGATTTGAATTTTGATGGTATAATGAATGAACATTTATCGTACCTGATGGAACAAGATTCAAATGTGAACTTCAAGCAGAAATGGGACAACGATATGTGCTACACTTCAGATTTGGCAAACGATGTGAACAAGATTAAAGATACGTTCTGGATTTGTCTTGAAGATCATGAAGTGGATAGTCTGGATCAAGTTTTTCACATGCCTTTTGATGGACGTATTACCTCGCACTTCGGTTGGAGAAGGGGAAGAAGTCACAACGGAACAGACATTGATTTGAATACAGGTGACACCGTTCGTGCAGCTTGGGGAGGAAAAGTTAGATATGCCAAATACAATGATGGTGGTTTCGGAAACCTTGTGGTGATTCGACATCATAATGGTCTTGAGACATTTTATGCGCACCTTTCGAAGCACCTAGTAGTTCCCAATCAGTATATCGAAGCCGGTGAACCTCTCGGGCTTGGCGGAAATACGGGGCACAGCTACGGATCACATTTGCATTTCGAAGTGCGCTTCTACGATATTCCAATCAACGCAGAAAAAATTATTGACTTCGAAAAAGGCGAAGTGATCGACGAAAACTTAATGGTACATCGCGGTCTATTTACCCCCGGAGTTTCAACTGCGTCTCCTTCGACAACATCATCACCAGTGGCGACAAGCGGTTCGAAGTATTATAGAATCCGTTCGGGTGATACCTTGTCAGGAATTGCTGCGCGAAATCGAACAACTGTTTCAAGACTTTGCCAGCTCAATGGAATCCGACCAACAACGGTATTACAGATAGGACGTAATCTTAGAATTCGCTAAAAGCAATAATAATCAACTACTTTCGTAATCTATATATGAAATTATTCTCAAAATTCGTTTTAATTGGTTTGCTCGTGGCAACGACGGTTTCGTGCTCCGATTACAACGAATTGCTTAAAAGTGATAACTACGAAAAGAAAATCACTGCCGCGGATGAAAACTTTAAAACTGGACAAGAACCAAAAGTAAAGTACCGCAAGAATCCAAAGAAGATTGCCAAAAAAGGTAAAGTACGTAAGGTAAAGTACCGAGATGTTTATTTGAACAGAGCCGTAGCCTTGTACGAGCAAATCTACCAGAGAATGCCGAAAAGTGCAGAAGGGGAGTTGGCTTATTTCCGAATTGGAAAGGCATATTACCTCGCTGAGGATTATTACATGGCAGGATATTATCTTGGAATGTTTCCACAGCGTTTTCCGTATTCATCAAAAGGTGAAGAGGCAACATTTTTAAGCGCGATGTGTTCTGTGAATAACTCGCCAGCACCTTCATTGGATCAAACAGATACAGAATTGGCAATTCGCGACTTACAAAGTTTCATTGATCGTTACCCGCAATCCAACCTAATCGATTCTTGTAACCAGATGATTGATGAACTTCGTTTCAAACTGGAAAAAAAGGCCTACAATGGCGTTACACTCTACAATAAAACAGAAAGATGGCAAGCGGCTGTTTCGGCTGGGGAGACTTTCATAGAAGATTATCCACTCTCGCAATACCGTGAAGAAGTGACTAAAATCATCGTTCACAATTCCTATTTGCTCGCAATTAATAGTGTCGAGAATAAAAAAGAAGAACGAATCGATGAAACTATAGAAAGATATAATAACTTTGTATCCCAATTCCCTGAGTCTACGTATCGCAAACAATTAGAAAATGAGCGAGAAGAACTTGTGGAAATGAGAAATGAAATTCTTCTTACAAAGGAAGAAGCGAAGAAAGATAAAAAAGAGAACTAAGCAAATAAATACTATATGAGCTTTAAGAATAGCACAGCGGAAAAAACAACTGTTACTCGTGATACACTTGATCTTGAGAAAACAACTGAAAACATTTATCAGTCTATCGTATTAATGTCAAAAAGATCGAACCAGTTAAATGTTAATTTGAAAGAAGAGTTGACACAAAAACTACAAGAGTTTGCATCCACAACGGACAACTTGGAAGAGATTTTTGAAAACCGCGAGCAAATTGAAATTTCGCGATTCTATGAAAGACTTCCTAAGCCAGTAGCGATTGCTATCGAAGAGCTTTTGGAAGAGAAAATCTACGTGAGAATTCCAGTTGTAGAAGAAGATTAACAAAATGCGAGGTAAACGCATCCTTATCGGTATTACCGGAGGAATAGCGGCATACAAAATCGCATTCCTTATCAGGTTATTAAAGAAAAATGGGGCAGAAGTCAAAGTAATTATGACTCCTGCCTCTTCTGATTTTATAAGTCCACTTGTTGTTTCAACCTTGTCTGACAATCCGGTTGGAATTGAATTCTGGAACAAAGAAGATGGTACTTGGAACAATCACGTTGAATATGGTCTCTGGGCCGATGTCATGTTGATCGCTCCGTTGACTGCGAATTCACTCAGTAAAATGGCGAATGGAGCGTGCGACAATCTTCTGTTGGCTACGTGGCTTTCAATGAAATCTAAAACTATCGTAGCGCCAGCAATGGATCTGGATATGTATACGCATCCAAGTACCCAAAAAAATCTTGAAATACTTGATTCTTACGGAATCGAAATAATTCCTGCAGAGTCGGGCGAATTAGCATCAGGCTTATCAGGAGAGGGACGTATGGCTGAGCCAGAAACAATAGCTCTGTATCTTGAGAATTACTTCGAACGTCAATTAGATCCTTGGTTTAAAGGCAGAAAAGTACTCATCACAGCAGGTCCGACTTACGAATCGATTGATCCAGTTCGTTTTATCGGCAACCACAGTAGTGGTAAGATGGGATATGCTATTGCCGAAGAGATGGCGAACCGTGGAGCTGAAGTGATACTCGTTTCTGGACCTTCAAAGCTTTCAATAGTACATAAAGGAATTACCTTGATTTCCGTCACCACAGCCGATGAAATGCTAAAAGCGGTTCAGCAGCATTGGGCAACTGCGCAGATGGGAATTTTTTCCGCAGCAGTTTCCGATTACCGACCAGAGCAAGTCGCCGAACAAAAGATTAAGAAATCCGAAGAGAGCCTGACTGTGAATTTGGTCAAAAATCCAGATATTTTGTTTTGGGCAGGAACGCAAAAAAAAGAGGACCAGCTTTTAGTTGGATTTGCGCTTGAAACGAACAATTTGTTGGAGAATGGAACCGCGAAACTCAAGAAGAAGAATCTGAATTGCATCGTGTTAAATACTTTGCAAGATACTGGCGCAGGATTTGGTGTAGACACCAACAAAATAAGTATCTTAGATAATTACAATAATTTGAAAGAATATGAGTTAAAGTCTAAGGCTGGTGTAGCAATAGACATTGCCGATTATTTGAAAAACTACGCGATAAAATGAAATTAATTGCCGCTTTATTTACATTGATTTTTCTGACAGGCGTTTCTCGCGCTCAGGAACTCAATTGTCAGGTTTCCATTATTACTGACGCGAAATTGGAAGTTACCACCGTGGAACAGGAGATTTTTGAGCAATTGGAGCAAACCATATTCGAATTAATGAATAATACGCAATGGACCAAGGATAAATTCACCGTTGAAGAACGAATCAATTGCAATTTACAACTTCAAATCAGTGAAATCCCCGCTCAGGGTACATTTAAAGGGTCGCTACAAATCCAATCTTCGCGTCCAGCATTCAATTCAAGCTACAATACAACTTTGTTCAATTTTCAAGATGATGACATTACTTTCTCGTTCTCTCGAAATGCAGTACTTGTATACGCCCCAAATCAATATCGAGACAATCTCACTTCAATTTTAGCCTTCTATGCCTACTTTATTATTGCGATGGACTACGATTCATTCTCAAAGAAAGGCGGAACGAAATACTTTACAATGGCACAACAAGTGGTTTCCAATGCGCAATCTTCTGGTGCAGGCGGATGGAGGTCCAATGAATCGAACAAGCAAAATCGCTATTGGTTAGTTGACAATGCGTTACATGAGTTGTTTTCACCATTGAGAGAATGTAATTATGAATACCACCGTAATGGAATTGATCAACTCTACGAAAATAAAGAGGAGGCGCGAACAGCAATTTATCAAGCTATGAATAAGTTGATTAAAGTGACGGCGACAAGACCGAACTCTATCAATTTATTGAATTTCGTCCAAGCTAAGTCCAACGAGTTGAAAAGCTTATTCGCTGATGCAACAACAAGAGAGAAAAACGATATCGTCAATCTTCTCAAACGTATCGATCCAGCTAATTCATCCAGATATCAGGAGATTCTCGATTTATGATACGATCACTGCGCATAGAAAATTTTGCGCTCATTGAACAAGCACAAATTCAGTTCGATAGTGGATTCACTGTTATTACAGGAGAAACTGGGTCAGGAAAATCTATTCTCCTGAACGCACTTAACCTAATTCTTGGGGAACGCGCAAACTTTCAGGTAATTGGTGAAGCCAAGGATAAATCCGTTGTGGAAGCGGAAATTGACATTGAACAGTTTGATCTGAAAGCCTTTTTCGAGGAGAATGAATTGGATTATTTTGATATATCAATTGTTCGTCGTGAAATTTATAAGCAAGGGCGATCTCGAGCTTTTATCAACGACATTCCTGTACAATTGAACACCTTGAAAGATTTTTCATCAAGATTGATTCACATTCATTCTCAATACAATACGCTTGAATTGAAAGACAAAGAGTATCAATTAAGATTGTTGGATACACTTTCAGGAAATCAAGAATTAAGAAAAGATTTCAATTCCAAATTTACACGCTGGCAAACGGCGAAAAGAACTGCTGCGGGACTGGAAGTAGAATTGGCGGCCTTGATCCAAAAAGAGGATTACAATTCTTTTCAGAAAGAGGAATTGAGTGCCCTTGAATTAGACAAATACGACTACGCTGCGATTCAAGATGAATTGAATAAAATTGAAAATTCAGATGATCTTCGAGAGGCATATAACGCAATTTCATCCTTCGTTAATCAAGAAAGTGGAGGAGTGGAAGAATTACAAATTCTAATTAGTGCGATTTCGAAAAATGCCAATCTGGATGCTGCGCTGAAAGAGTTGCACGAACGATTAACTGGCGTGTTGATTGAAATTCAAGACATTGGGTCTGAAGCCGAAAATCAATTAGAAGCTGTAGAAATCGATCCAGAAAAGCTGCATGAACTGTCAACGCGAATGGATTCCTACAATAAGGTGATCTTTAAACACCGCGTTCAGTCTCAAGAAGAATTGATTGAAATGGAACAAGAACTCACAGGCGAAAGTGATAACTTGGATGGCTTGCGTTCTAAATTGAGTGAACTGACGGCGGAGATAGAAAAAAGTTCAATTGAATTGAACGCTTTAGCTAAAGACCTGCATACACGTAGAAGCGAAGCTGCTCCTAAAATTTCGGCTGCAATTGAGACAACGTTAGACGCACTTAAATTAAAGGATACGACGCTTCAATTTCAACTTTCTGAAACGAACGAACTGAACGGATTTGGAAAAACAGCCATCGAAATATTATTCAGTCCGAATAAAGGATTGCCACCAGTTCCTATTCATACTGCTGCGAGTGGAGGAGAGCTTTCCCGCGTTATGCTTGCACTTCAGAATTTAATGTCGAAAAAAACACAGTTACAAACGATTCTCTTCGATGAAATCGATACGGGAGTTTCTGGAGATGTCGCGCAGAAAATTGGTCTATTGCTCAAAGAAATGGGTAAAGAAATGCAGGTGATTGCAATAACACATCTTCCGCAAGTAGCGGCAAAAGGAGGTCAGCATCTTTCGGTAAATAAAGAAGTGGTGAATGATGTGACCCGTACATTTATCAAAGAACTCAATGCAGATCAACGTCTTGTGGAGACCGCGCGACTAATGAGCGGGGATAAGGTAAATGATGCTGCACTTGAGAATGCTCGAGCATTGATGTCTTAATGAAGCTTAGTCTCGACATAAACGTTGCTCCCTTGGGAATACATTTGAATCATGGAGATGGGATTATCCTTCTCGGAAGCTGTTTTTCAGATTCTTTGGTGCCGCATTTCGAAAATGTAGGTTTTCAGATTCTTTCGAATCCCCTAGGAACGATTTTTCATCCGTTAGCAATTTCAAGAATTTTAAAGGAGTCCATAGGGCAACACACTTCTTTTAATGCGATGAATCGAGGTGATTTGTGGTTTGATTGGAGAGCATCTGGAATGATTTATGGCAACTCAGAGGAGGAACTGAATACAGAAATTGCAGATCGCTTTTCTATTTTACGAAATGAATTGAGCAAGGCTAAATTGTTGGTAGTTACGCTTGGCACAGCGTGGGGTTATAAGCGATACGGAAATATCGTAGCAAATTGCCATAAAATGCCGGCCGAAAACTTTGAAAAAGAGTTGACTTCACAAATGGAACTTCAAACAGAATGGAAACAAGTTCTGGATGATTTACGACAGTTCAATTCAAATCTTGAAGTCGTGTTCACCGTCAGTCCTGTTCGACATGTGAAAGACGGTCTTGTAGAAAACAATCGGAGTAAAGCACGTTTGATCGATTTAATTCATTCACTTGGGAATAGAATCTCTTATTTTCCTTCTTATGAAATAGTTGTGGATGTACTTCGTGACTATCGATTCTATAAGGAAGACTTAGTGCATCCGAATGATCAATCGGTAAAGATTATCTGGGACTACTTCAGTCAATTTGTCTTTAATGAATCCACAAGAACCTTAAATGAAGAGGTTCGCCAAGTAAATCAGATGTACGATCACATATCGTTGTATCCAGGCTCAGAAGAAGACGTAAAGTTTCATTCTAAAATAACGGAAAGACAAGTATCTCTTCAACAAAAGTATCCTCAAATTTATTGGAAAAAGAAAAAGTCCTAACTCTAAGAGCAAGGACTTTAGTTTTCAAGTTTAGTTGTATTAATTGTTGTAGTGTAGTTTAAAATTTATTTCGCTAATGGCATTATAGTACCAGCGTATTCCGAAGATTCTCCTTTTTCTGGATTACTTAAATTAACTTTCCAGATATATGCTTTTTCCATTTGTACGAGAGATCCAGTTTGTCTATCAATTCCGTCCCATCCTTTCGAAGCATCCGATGTTTCATAAATCAAGTGTCCATCGTTTGGATCAAGAATTATCATCGTAAATTGGACGTCTCTTTTTGTTAAAGAGTAAGGCATGAAGCTGTTTGTTCTCGGATCAATACCCATTGGATAGAACCCTGTATTTGCCATTAAGTTGTAATTCTCATCGATATTAACAGTCTTAGTAACGGTTGATTCACAGCCAGTCGCTCCGACAACAGTCAATTCAATTACATGCACTCCTTTTTTGTAGAAATGCAGTTCAGCTTCTGTTCCGTATTCTGTTCCATTTTCATAACTCCAAGTGAATGATTGTCCTACAGAAGAAGTTCTAACTTCGGTAGAAGGCATTCCGTCAAGGAATTTCTTAGATAAATCAACAAATTCAAAATCTGCTTTAGGTGTTGGGTTTACAGAGAATCTTTCTTTCTCGATAAAACGATTCTTCTTCATGTATCCTAAACGATGCGTTCCGTCAACCGTAGGATTGAAAGGTGTTTTCGTATTTTCGGCTGATGTCCAAACCTGTCCATTTGGATTTACAATAACCAAAGGAAACTCGTTGTCGTTTTTAATTTTTGTTATTGTACCCAAACAAACGTTGCCAATTTCAGGTGAGATATAGGTAACAGGTCTTGTTGTGTTCTCTCCATTTGGATCAGTTGGTATTACCGTCACTATTGGGTTGTTAGGAGACGCATTATTATTACCAAGGTTATTGTTTCCAGGATTATTTGCGTTGTTGGCATTATTTGTTGCGTTCACTGCTGTGTTCGTTCCGGAAGGTTGCGTTTGGTTCGTGGAAGTAGTTTGTTTTGAAACAACTTCATTTTGATTTGCTGCGTTCTTCTCTTGATTTTCTGACGTCAAAGTCGCTTTCGAGGTATTCGTATTCCTCTTTTCGTTTGGATTCGTTTTAACAGATGTAGCATCAACAGATTGCGCTGTTCGCGAACCATTTTGATCTTGTTTTCTTTCCGTCTCGTTAGTTAAAACCAAGTAAGCTGTAACAGAAGCGATTGCTAAGATACTCGCAGCGATATACCATTTTCCTTTTCCTCCTTTTTTCGCATCAAGTTTCTTTGACATTGCTGTCCAGGCTGCAGGATTGTAAGGGTATTCATTGGAAGAAAGGCTTTCTTTGACTTGTTTGTCAAAGCCATTTGAACCAGCAGCGGCCGTTGCATCCAACTTGGATTGCATAGAAGCCCAAGCGGAAGCATCGTAAGGAAGCTCGAAGTTCTCGAGATTTTCCTTTAAGCTATTTTCAAATGCGTCTTTCATTTTATTCAATATTCATAAAACGTTCTTTCAAAGCTTTTTTCAAGTTCGCTTTTGCCTTTGCTAAGTTAGATTTAGATGTTCCTTCGCTAATCCCGAGAATTTCTGCAATTTCTTTATGTGTGTATTCTTCCATTACATAAAGGTTGAAAACTGCTCGGTACGCAGGGGAGAGATCTTGAATGGCTTCAACGGCTAATTCAGCGCGAATTTCTAGCGATTCAATTTCTTCTTTTTCAATAATTGGATTTTCTCCACCCAATTTGAAATCTTCATCATTGTCCGTTAATATGGGGTCTTTCTTGGATTTTCGGATTTGATCAATTGCTGTATTGGCAACAATTCTTCGCATCCAACCTTCGAAAGAACCTTTATAATCGAACGCTTCTAACTTGTCAAAGATCTTAATGAAACCTTCTTGGAGCATTTCTTCTGCTGAATCTCTGTCTCGTGCGTATCGCATACAGACTCCCAACATCTTCCCATAAAAAAGCTTAAACAACTCTTCCTGTGCCCGTCGATCTTGCCGGATACATCCCGAGATTATTTCTTTTAAATGTTCTTTATTCTCCACATTGCTTTCGTTCGTTAGACGCAGGCTTTTTATCTTGGTTGCCTTAACCAACGACTTTCTCTTAAGCCGCCCAAAAAATAGTGAAATTTAGGTCTTATTCTGTCACAATTATATTAATTTCGTAGCATTCGATAAGTATAATAAAGATCAAAAAAAATAAAATGAAAGTAACTGTTGTAGGTGCTGGAAACGTTGGAGCAACTTGTGCTGATGTTCTTGCGCACCGTGAAATTGCAAACGAAATCGTTCTTTTAGATATTAAAGAAGGTTTTGCTGAAGGTAAAGCTTTGGACATTTGGGAAACTTCTCCAATTAACCTTTACGATTCAAGAACTATTGGTTCAACGAATGATTATTCTAAAACTGCTGGTTCTGATGTTGTCGTAATAACTTCTGGGCTTCCTAGAAAACCAGGTATGTCTCGTGATGACTTAATCGCGACGAATGCTGGAATCGTTAAACAAGTTACTGAGAACGTAGTAAAGCATTCACCAGATGCGAAAATTATCTGTGTATCGAATCCTTTGGACGTAATGACGTATTGTGCTTATTTGACAGCTAAGATTGATCCAAATCGCGTATTCGGTATGGCTGGTGTTTTGGACACGGCACGTTACCGTTCTTTCCTTGCAATGGAATTGAATGTTTCTCCAAAAGATATCCAAGCGGTATTGATGGGAGGTCACGGTGACACAATGGTTCCACTTCCACGTTACACGACAGTAGGAGGAATTCCAGTTACTGAATTAATTTCGGAAGAGAAATTGAACGAAATCATCGAGCGTACGAAGTTTGGTGGTGGAGAGATCGTAAAACTTTTGGGAACTTCAGCTTGGTATGCGCCAGGTGCTGCAGCAGCTCAAATGGTAGAAGCGATTGTTCGTGATCAAAAACGAGTATTCCCAGTTTGTGCTTGGTTACAAGGTGAATATGGAATGAAAGATATCTATCTTGGAGTTCCAGTTATCTTAGGTAAAAACGGAATCGAGAAGATCATTGAACTTGATTTGAATGAGCAAGAGCGCGCAATGCTTGACGAGTCTGCAGAAGCAGTTCGAAACGTAATGTCTGTTCTTGATAATATGAACGTGAACGCTTAAGCGATCCGCATAATCTAAAGGAAAGCCGTCTAATTTTAGACGGCTTTTTTTTTGTCAAATATTTTGAGCGTAAAAAATTGCACTGCTGTCCGTAATAAGAATGACTATTAATACGTTACAGAGAGAGTGAAATGAGCAATGAACAAATTTTTAAGTTGACCTTTTGGACAAGCATTTTGCTTTATATTACTTCTTTATTTTTCTCTGGCTATTCTCTTTCCAAAGGGAACTCAGAAAACTATGGCTTTTTCTTGGTGCTTTTTGGGTGGTCAGAAGTATTTTCAGAAGGAGCAGGGTACGTTTGGCTAGCTAATCCATTATTGTGGTATGCTTGGTATTCAAGAAAGAACAATAGAAAATCCTTGGTGCTTGTCCTTTTATCGACAATTTTAGCATTAGCATTCTTATTTTCAAGTCATATAATGCCTGTTGGAACTTGCGGCAGTTGGCTTGATGGAAGTGACTGTGGCCCTATTGAAATTCTTAGCACCGATTGCGGCTATTATTTATGGCTTGCTAGTACTGTCGTTTTTGCAGTAGCTAACATTCTGAAAATGCGAATTTCGTGATGCTTTTTAATTTTTCCCGAATAACAAATAATCTCAATGGTTGATGACCTTTTGACTAACAGTCTACATATCTTTCTCCAACGCTTTCTTTAATCCCGCTTTAGTGAACTCTTTCTCGTTAATTCCATCCGCGAAGTACATGATGTTCCCGTTGTATAAATAACAAACTCCTGGTGTATCTCTCGAGAAGTCCAAAATTTTCCAAAAGTCGGTTACTGTCGCTACGGTATACGAATATTCTCTTCCAGCAATTTTAAAGAATTCAGGAATTTTCTCCGGCTCTTCGTCCATGAATACAATGTGAATTGGAGGCATATTTGGAATTTCTTTACGCATCTCAGTCAAAGCTTTTATTGCAGCTTGACAATGCTCACAACCAGGCGCGAACATGCAAAGAATCTTTTTTCCCTTGTCAATTTTAATCGCTGGTGGAATATATGTCGGGAAATCGCTGAATTTTGATTTCACTAACGGCGGACCTTTTGGCTTTGGCGGTTCGGTTATTCCTTGATCTGGATTAACGCTGGCAACGGATGTTGGTTTTGAGATGGTGTCTCCATTAAACATGTGAGTTGAATCGATAACGCCTGTGGTATCCTCATCAAAGTCCGCGAAATCTGGGTGTACATTCGATCCTCCTGTAGCATAAGTCGGCTGTTCTGGTGCCAATTGAACCGGTGCATAGGCGTACATGATTGCCGCAAGCGATGTGAAGATCAACATAGGATACGCGAAAAAGTTTCGTTGCTTATCGTCTGAACTGACTTTCCACAAGTAGCCTAACATTCCAATTGCGACAATATTTTTAATCAGTGCTTGCAAAGGAGTCATTGGCAAAAGTGAACCAAAACAACCACAATTCCCGCTATTTCCAGTGCTGGACATTTCATAGACCAACTGAACACAGAAGATGGATAGCAGGAAAATAGCAACTGGAATCACAAAACGCTTAAAATAGTGCGGTTGCAATAATCCAATTCCGATTGAAAATTCGGCTGCAATGATAAATCGTGAAAAATATGGAGCAAAGGACTCCGAAAAACCGAGTGGAATTAATTGTTTCGCTTCAAAAGTACCCAATGCAAGATTGGCACTAGGATATAATTTGGCATAAGCAGAAAGTAAAAACATTGCCGCTACTAAAACACGAAGGATCCATGGTAATGATTTCTTCAAATTTTCCATTCTCAAAGCTTTTTATTTAAATCTAGAATTTTCACCGTAAAATACTTCATTTCTAACAGAACATTAACATGATTTCCCAACAATTTGTGGAAATGGTTCGGTAGTTGCATCTTTGAAGTATGATGAGAGCGATAATCTTTTTTGTTGTGAGTTTACTCACTTTTGAGGCTTCTAGTCAGGATTCAGTTCTGGTTCAAGTGACGATTCTGAGCAAGACAGAGCAGGAAACTGTTCAGAATGTGATTGCTACGATTAAAATTGGTGGGACAACCTTGTATAAGTCCACGAATATGAAAGGACAATTTTCTTTTATAGCACGGCAAGGAAGCAGCCTCGAATTTAAACTTTCACATGCGCAATTTGCCAGTTCTACAGAAATAAAAAGGATGGCTAAAAATGCCTCGGATACCGTTGCGTATACTTTTGAAATGGAATTCTTGAAAACGAAAGAACTAAATGAAATCGTTGTGGCAGCTCCTGGAGTTGCTGTGCGTGTCTACAAATCGAATCGATTACACGTCGCTGATTTTGAGTTGCAAAACGACGGGAATATTTTGCTGTTGACGTATCCGAAACGTCTTCAAAAGGGGAGTGAGCTTATTATTTTTGACGGAACCAAAGATTTGGTCAATTTTCAAGTTCCAGATAAAGCAAATGAATTGATCCGTGATTTTCGAGGAAATCCTCATGTGGTTTGTAATGAAATGGTCTACGGAATCCATTATGACGGCTCAACAGTCGGCATTTCTCAAGTACCGAAGAATTATTACACAACTTACATAGCTCCGATTGTAGATACAAATCAATCGATTATGTACTTCTCGAATTTTAACCCAGATTATCCTGCTTTTGATTATTACAAGTTCGATCAAATTGATTCCTCATACCAGAAAATCATGCAAATAGAGGATGAGCTGATGATGGAATTATACCGTTCGGAATACAAATGGGTGGATGTACGCACAAAGCTCTGGGCCAAGCAAATGGAAATTGATACAGGAATCGATGCAGAAATATACGTGGGTGCGAACTATTTTACCCAATCGCTGTACTACAAGGAAGTCTATGCGCCGCTTTTTCAAAGAAATGACAGTCTTTTTCTGTTTGACTATTACAAAGACAAACTTTTTACGTTCGATAAATTGGGAACCGTTATTGACAGCGTAGAAATATACCATCATTACAATCCCAAGTCGACTGGATGGGAAAAAAAGCTGATTCAAGATAGAAGTACAGGGCAGATTTACGCCATCTTCGAACGTTCAGGATTTACCTTCCTAGGACTCATCGATACGAAAACTGGTGAAATCAAGGAGCAAGTAAAACTGAAGCATCGCTACGTGGACAAGGTTGCCGTTCGAGACAATTCGGTCTATTATATTTATCGCGAGTTCGAGTCTACCCAGAAACGAATGCTTTGGAAGGAGGGACTGCCTTACAAATTTAGGAATGCCAAAACACCGAGTGGAGACCCAATTGAAGCCAGTTCGAATTAATTAAGATTGAGTTTTTTGATTTTAAAATCGCGGTAGAACTGCATTTTTCGAAAATGATAAATTCTAGCTTTACTCAAGGCAGCGATGGAAATCCCCGATCCCTTTACGTTGCTTGCTTTTTCAGAGATATAAATATGATCGATGAGATGATCATTGATTTGTTCTATAAGGGAATCTCGAGCTGCCATTTCCCGTGTCGATTTTGAGTTGACTTCGTTAAGAAATGCATTCAAATCCCAGTAGCGATCACTGCCGTAATCAAAATAGGTTGGCATGGCATTAAAAGCGAGGTCGGTTCTTAAGTGTACTTCAGCACTATACTTTCTAAAAGCCAATTTCACGGCGTCAAAGGCAGAGTTATTGATACAAGTCAACGTTGCAAACATTTCGGGAGCATCGTTTTTCGCGATGAATGAAGCAAGTTGATTCCCTTTGATATCTGGCGATTGATTGAGTTCCTGCAATGTCTTTTCGTAATAAAAATTCGGCGCTCCAAGCACGTCTTGACTGGCAAGTGTAAATTCGCATAGGTCGTGGAATTCGTACAACGTTTCGATAGAGGCTTTGGTGCAGACTTGCAAGTAGATTAAATCGATCAAATCCTTGTTTTTCTGATTGAAAGCCTGAACCGATTTCCGAATACTTGTCGTTTTTAGAAAGGTAGAATCGGGATATAAATCTTGTCCAATTTCATCAGGTCTACCACCATGATCAAGGAAGAAGAGTGCACATTTATTGAAACTAAAATTGTCATTTGTCCAAGATAAGAAATCCATTAAAGTCGATTTGTCATAGCTTTCTTCTAACGATATTCGTTGATTCATCGCTCTGCCCGAAGCAAAAGAAATTCGTTGCATTCCCAGAGAATCGCTTTGATCCAACTGAATGACAACATTGACATTTTTCAGATTCTTCGCGCCTTCTAGTTGGTTGATTATACTATCTGCGTATTCCGAAAGGTTGTTATCGTAAGGAATGTAATAAATCAAAAGCCATTCGGAGGAATCCTTTTCAGTTTTCGCATGAAGTTCATTTGAAAAAGACAGGAGTAGAAGGCATAAAAGGAGTACGAATTTTTGGAACTGAGGTATCTGATCGGACCCTTCTATTGTATTTCGTCTATGACGTTCGATCAACCCCATTTTTTTATGAGGATTTCTCGTCTCCGCTTCATTTCGATCACCAATTTCGTCTTTTGATTTGCGATAAGAAACAGTGCAATGCTCGCTGCAATCAGTCCGTATGGGATGAAGAAAAGATAGCCTTTAAAAAGTATTCCTTTGAAAGCGAGAATCATCAGCAGGGGAAAAATGATCAGCCCAAAGATGCCTACCATTCTTGCTTTTCGTGCCGTGTTTTCGAGTACTTCTTGCGCCTGGAAATTCGTCCATTCATCGTCTAGAAAGATTAGAAATTCATCTGCATTTTCTGAATCGTTCAGTTTTGTTTTTACTTCTTCCAGGATTTGTTGGTGATCAAGTAGTTCGTTCTTGGATCTTTTTACAAAATAGTCATCAACGTATTCTTCAATCGTCATTTAGTTCAATTTTATGTCCACACTTACGGGTAAATGGTCGGAGTAGCCTTCCAAATACTGCCCTCCACCGTACGTTCGGAATGGAACAAGATTTTCTTTGTACGTCGTGATTAAGTAGTCGAAACTGTGGATGGTTCCGGATTTTTTATTCACGCTAATGCCTTTTTTCTTTGTGAGTGCTTTCGAAACCATGATATGGTCAAGAATATTCCATTCACCACGGTAATTGTGAGTTCCACCGAATTCTCCAGATTTTGCTGTAATCAACGGGTTAAGACGTTCACTAATAATTTGAGGAGCGCGATCAGTTGGGTAATCGTTCAAATCACCCATAAAAATAATTTGAACCTTTTTATTTACCTTTTGAAGCGAATCAATGAACTCAGCTGCAGCATAAGCAGCGATCAATCGCTTTGGTTCACTTACCAACTCTCCACCTCTTCGACTAGGCCAGTGATTTACCATTACAAATAGTTCCTCTTCACCACTAGAAAATTTAGCCCAAACAATATCGCGACTAGGAGAATCGCCATCTGGCATTTCAAAACGAATGAATCCGTCTTCCAAAAGCTTCAGTTTGGTGCTGTCGTATATGATGGCATTGTCAATTCCTCGGGCATCCAAGCTTTCGTGATGAATCACACGATGCGTCTGCTTTAAATTTCCACCTGCGACAATATCATCTACAACTTGTTTGTTTTCAATCTCACAAAGTCCCATTATTAAAGGGTTTCCAACGGAGTGAATCACCTTGTTGATGTGCTGAATCTTTTCTTGGTAGCGTTCACTGGTCCAATTGTTCTTACCGTCTGGCAGGAATTCATCGTCTATCTTACCTTCGGTTTTAAGTGTGTCGAATAGGTTTTCGACGTTATAGAACAGAATCTTCCCAGTGGTTTCTTGAGCTACAGATGTGAAGCAGATTAACACTAGAAACGAGTAGAAGAGAAGGGTTGATTTTATCATTTTATTCATGTGGATTGATAAGCAAATTACGCGCCAAAGGACCTAAGCACATTACGGCATCTAAAATAGAGATATTCGGTGTAAAACTTTGTTCAGATGGGAAAACTTGAAGATAGGGCGCTTTTTCAAAATCGTTGTTTTTATTTTTATCTACGAGTGTTTGGCGTGGATCATTTTCAATAATTGGCTGAAATTCATCGGTTCGAAGTATTGTTGTTTCTAGATCTAGCCACTGCAAAATTCGTTTGATAATTCTTTCATTGAAATCGATCAATAATTCATCGTTCGCGTACAGCAATTCTTCAACCTCTATACCGTAATGGTCGAAATAAGGTGAACTTCGATAGGCACTTTTGATTGATCTCCAGTGCCTTGCTCGCCAATTTTCGTGATCCGCAAGCAAGATTTGATCGGTCGGTGTTTTCGAACCGTTTTCCTTTTTTACAGGAATCGATAAAGACAAAATTCCGTCAGCGCTAAGAATATCACAACGATTTCGATAGGATTGTTTCGGGAAATGTTCTTTCGTTTCTATGAAAACCGTTTCTTGTTTAACGAGCTTTTGAAAATAGTTAATGCTCCCAAAGTATGTCGTTGGAAAAACGTGAATCATTCAATCCCTTTGAAAACGCGATCCCAGCGAATTCCATCATTTCCACTTGACATCCAAACCATCGAAGCTTTACCAACAATATGATCTTCTGGTACAAATCCCCACATTCTTGAATCGGCTGAATTGTAGCGATTGTCTCCCATCATCCAGTAATAATTCATTTCAAAGGTATATTTGGTCGTCGCTTTGCCATCAATAATGTACTTGCCGTCATTTTCAACTAAAGAATGTCCTTCGTAAACCGAAATAATTCTTCTGTAGTACGGAATGTTTTCTTCCGTCAATGTAATTGTCGCCCCTTTCTTTGGAACCCAAAATTTATGAAAATCCGAAACGGTGTTGTTCACATTCGGATCGTTCGGAAAATGCAATAAATTTTCGTAGCGATCGCCACCTGTAGGTACGATACTGTCAATATCGGAATATTGATCTTCTAAATACGGTTCAAATTTCACATTGGGGAAATCGGTCTTTAACTTCTTTAAACCACTGTTGTTCACGAAGACCATCGCGGGAATAGTATCTCCTTGCACCGTGATTCCACCTCTATTGTATTGTCCAGCAGGAATATCTATTCCGTAACGTTCCCAAGCTCTTTCTGGATCACCTAGACTAAAGTCGTATGCTTCGTATCGAAACAATTGATTTTCAAACGATTTTGCTTTCTTACCATTCACATAAAGTTGTGCATCAATGATTTCTAAGTAATCGCCTGGAATTCCAACACAACGCTTGATGTAATTTTCTCTTTTGTCAACAGGTCTCGGAATAATTCCATAATGTTCTACAAGGAACGGACCTTCTTGTGTTTGGATATATGTTTTCCCACTAGCAATAAATTCACGCGCCTTGTTTTTCCAAGAACTCAGGTTAGAGAAAAAGTCTTTCATATCTCCAGCCATAATTACGCGCTGCGATTCACGCATTAATTGATCAGAAGTATATCGTTGCTGTTTGGACAATTCTCTTCGAATATTATTCGCATAATTCGATTCTTCCAACCACATTCTGAATGCCTCTTTATTAACATATTCATGGTAATTGTGCCCCATCAAACCAGTAGGCATTTTCGGATCATAGATCGCAGTGTCACCAGCTGGATAGTTAAAGACAACCACATCGTTTCGATTCACTTTGGAATAACCAGGAACTCTTGTGTAATTCGAGGTCTCAATTCCAATGTAGGATTTCACATTAATCCATGGAACAGTATTGTGAACCAATGGATAAGAAACAGGAGTCACAGGAACTTTAGGTCCATAAGCGACTTTGTTTACGAAAAGGAAATCACCCACTAAAAGTGTGTTTTCCATCGATCCAGTTGGAATTTTAAACGGTTCAAAAACATAGGTTCGAATCACTAATGCGGCCACAAGCGCGAACCAAATGGAATCTCCCCATTCTTTGACTTTCGTCTTTTTACCGGGTTTATCTCTTGTTACCGCATTTATTCCTAGTGCGATAACATGACCAATAACTGGGAGCGCTAAGAAAAGAACTAAATGATCTCCCCATTCGCGTTTACCAATTTCTACACTGTTTGCCCAATTCGTTTCTGGTAAAATTTTATCGCCAGATGTCGCAATTTTGTACAAGATGATGTATGGAAAGAAAATTCCTTGAATGGTGTCAATAAGGGAAAAATAGCCAAACCTGCGTATGTACGAGAGATTGACTACAGACCACATTACAAGGTGAACCCCAGGAAAAATTAATAACAACGTCCAAAACGGCTTTTGCGTTCCAAGTTTGAAGGCAATGAAATAATTGTAACCAGGAATCAATGCTTCCCATGTTGGTCTTCCCGCCTGCTCGAAACTTTTCCACCACATAGCTAAATACGGGTGGACTAAAAGGAATAGGTAAAAATAAAGTACATTCATAAGATCAGTGAGTTATAACGTCTTGCATAGTGAAAACGCCCTTTTTATCGAAAAGCCACTCTGCTGCAATAACAGAACCAAGTGCAAATCCTTTTCGATTGTGTGCGGTATGTTTAATTTCTATAGTATCTATTTCGGATTGATATTGAATCGCGTGTGTGCCCGGAACGCCGTCAGCCCTATAGGAGGTCAGTGCGATTTGACCATCATTTACTTCTGGCGGTGTTTCTTCGCCATGTACCCAAGAAGTCAAATTGTTATTGGAGAACATCATGTCATTGGCTAATGTAATTGCTGTTCCGCTTGGCGCATCTAACTTTTGTAAATGATGTGTTTCCTGAAGAGAAGCCTTGTAATTGGCTGAGTGCGGAGCGATTAAAGAAGCCAATCGTCGGTTGATGTTAAAAAATATGTTGACTCCAATGCTGAAGTTGCTCGCGTACAACAAACTACCACTTTTGGATTCGATATAGGCTTCGACCTCCGGTAAACTTTTCGACCAAGCTGTTGTTCCCACAACGATTGGAGTGTTTCGATCCACACAATGTTCTATGTGTTTCACTGCCAAATCAGGAGTTGTGAATTCAATAGCGACATCGACATTAGAAAAATCCACATTTTCGATGGGCGACTGACTGTTTGAACGTGCGACAATCGTGTGTCCTCGGGATTCAGCGATCTCTTCAATCACTTTCCCCATTTTACCATATCCGATTAGTGCTATTTTCATTGAGTTTCCTTGTTGGTAAAAATACTATTTTCAAACGTCCATCTCCATGGTTTAATGAAAATTAAGAGATAGGCGAATTCCTGGCGTAGTGAAGGACATCATCGTAGGATGAATCTTCATGGACAAGTCTTCAGTAACATCGAAAGCAACAAAGTGTGCTTCAACGGCTGCATCTGCGACTTGAAATGCATAAAAGGCACCCAATCCAATGATTGAAAAATCCCGCCATCGAGAATATTGATCGTACAAAGTAAGTAACCCCGCGTTATCATACTGCGGAAAGTTGGTGATGATTCCTGTATTTTGTCGTGTTGTATATTCTGACTTCAAATCACGAACAACTACTTGATTGGAAACTAGGAAATAGGTCATAGATCCGAGTCCAGCGTATATTAATGGGACTTTCCAAAACGCTTTTTTCTTTCCTTTTGGCATTGCCATGTGATTGTAGACTTGACCTGCTCCAGGAACGATTGCAGAAAGAATGGTTGCTTTTTTGACAGAGTGCGGTTTGATACTATCTGTTGGAACTTGAACCGAGTCACTTTGTGACCAACTGCTAAAAGTTAACGTTAGAAAAAATACAAAAGAGAATCCTCTCATTTTTTATTAAGTAAGTCCATAATACGACCTAAATCTACGTCAGAGTTAAAATTCACAATAATTTTTCCAGTTCCTTTCGGAGTTTTACGAATTTCAACTTTTGTCGCTAATCGATCGCCTAAGTGCTCTTTAAACGTGTATTCCTGATCGGAAATTTCAACTTTAGCATTTTTTGGCTTCTCGTTGGTAGTTACCGGTTCTTCCTTAATGGATTCACCGCGCAAAATCGCTTCAATATCGCGTACCGATAGTTTTTCGCTAGCCACTCGCTCGTAGAGTGCAACTTGAGTTGCTTCATCACCAGCGGAAACCAAAGCTCTGGCGTGTCCCATTGTGATTTCATTGTTTTTTACTCCAGCTTGAATAGGAGCAGGGAGCTTTAACAAACGAAGATGATTGGTGATACTAGAGCGGCTTTTCGAGATTTTTTGACTGAGTTGGTCCTGTGTTAGGCTGCATTCTTCAATAAGTCGTTGGTAGGAGAGTGCTACTTCAATTGGATTTAAGTCTTCACGTTGAATGTTCTCAACGAGGGCCATTTCCAACATCGTCTGATCGTTCGCAATGCGAATGTATGCAGGGACTTCATTTAAACCAGCAAGTTGAGCGGCTCTAAAACGTCTTTCTCCTGAGATTAGTTGGTATTTATCACGACCTAATTTGCGTACGGTTAACGGTTGGATAATTCCATGAATTTTAATGGAAGTGCTCAATTCCTGAAGAGCTTCTTTCTCGAAGTTTGTTCTTGGATTGAACGGATTTGCTTCAATGCTTGAAATTGGAAGTGTTGAAATAGATCCAACAATGCCCGAAGCTGCAGAAGATGAACTGGTAATATCCGTTTCCGAATTTTCCAACAATGCGCCAAGTCCTTTACCCAAAGCTGATCGTTTTTTTGTATTAGAGCTCATCGCCGATTCGTATTTTTTTGTCTTCGTTAGCAATATTCGTCATGTCGTTGCGCTGTAGAATTTCTCTAGCGAAATTCAAATAATTGATGGAGCCCTTGCTGCTCGCATCATGCATAATGATGGTTTCTCCGTAGCTTGGCGCTTCGCCTAATTTGGTGTTTCTGTGAATCACTGTGTCGAATACAATTTCTTGAAAGTGCATTTTAACTTCTTCCACAACCTGATTTGCTAAGCGAAGACGCGTGTCATACATCGTTAATAAAATTCCTTCAATCTCAAGGTTTGTATTTAGTCTTCCCTGAACGATTTTAATCGTATTTAAAAGTTTCCCTAAACCTTCCAATGCAAAATATTCGCACTGCACCGGAATAATAACTGAATCCGCTGCCGTGAGAGAGTTAACGGTGATTAAGCCCAAGGAAGGTGAACAATCGATAATGATGAAGTCATAACGATCCTTGATTTTTTCCAGAGACTGCTTCAGCTTGTGTTCGCGGTTCGGTAAATTGATCATCTCTAATTCCGCACCGACTAAATCTATATGAGAAGGTAGAATATCAAGATTTGGATTTTCCGTTTTAGAAATTAAATCTGACGGATCCACCTCATTGATCAAACAATCGTAAATATTCTTCGAATTATTAGGGTCTAAACCCAGTCCAGATGTCGCATTAGCCTGTGGGTCAGCATCAACAATCAATGTTTTGTACTCCAAAACACCTAAACATCCACCCAAGTTAATCGCAGTAGTTGTTTTACCAACACCACCCTTTTGATTTGCAATCGCAATTATTTTGCCCATTCTATTCGAAAAAATTGAATTATAAAGATAGATGATTTACGCCTACGATTGTGGGGAAAGACCGAGGAGTTATCAACGTTTTTTTTGTTGATACGTTGTTGAAAAGATTATTTACTGGTTTACAGGTCGTCGAAGGAGACTTCTGAAATTTTTTCATCACCTTCCTCAGCACTTTGAAATTCATCTGTTTGCTGCAATTCTTGGACTTTCTCAAGAACATCTCGAAGGCCTATTTCAAACTTCTCAAAATCCTCTTTGTAAAGAAAAATTTTGTGCTTTTGATAGGTTTCCCGACCGTCTACGAATGTCTTTTTACTTTCGGTTAGCGTAATGTATAAATCGTTTCCTTTGGTAGATTTTACATCAAAAAAATAGGTTCTCTTTCCCGCTCTGACAACGTTTGAATAAATTTCGTCATTCTTATCATACCCCATGACCTTGATTTTTTAAGTGGTAGCTCAAACAAATATGATGATTTTTTTTGACTGATGCAAAGCGGGATCTGATTCAAACTCGCGAATTCTAGTTATGATTCCGCTTCTTCAGCCAATTGTTTTTCATAAAGTTCCTTGTACATTCCGTTGAGCGCCAAAAGTTCTTCATGCGTTCCTTTCTCTGTTATCGTTCCTTCAGAAAGATTGATGATTTGTGTGGCATTGCGAATAGAGGATACGCGATGGCTGACAATTAGAGTAGTCACTGTTTTCATCTCATTGAAATTGGTCAAAATAGCTTCTTCCGTTTCTGTATCAACTGCGGACAAGCAATCGTCAAGAATCAAAATTTCTGGTTTTCGAATCAATGCGCGAGCAATACTAACACGTTGTTTTTGTCCTCCGGATAAATTGACGCCACGTTCCCCTAAAAGCGTATCAAATTTGTCTTTGAACTCAATGATATTGTGATAGACATAAGCTGCTTTCGTGACTTCAATGAGCTCTTCCTCAGTGATTTCATCCGTGCGACTTCCGAAGCCAATATTGTTGCGAATCGTGTCCGAGAAAAGGAAGACATCTTGTGGAACAACACCAGTTTTATCTAAGAAAGCACTTAAATTTATTTCTGGAAGTGGTTTTCCATCGACTAAAATCATTCCTGAATCTGGTTCAATTTGTCGTGTAAGCAGTTGTAGGACAGTTGTTTTACCACTTCCAGTTCTACCGACGATTCCGTAGGTTTGCCCCTTTTTAATTTTAAAACTAACATCCTTTAGTGCTTGAACGCCTGAGTTGGGATAGGCAAATGAAACGTTCCTAAATTCAATTTCTTTTTCAAATACAAGTGCTTCATTCGAAGCATTTTCAATTTCTGGTTCAACGTCTAAGAATTCATTAATTCGTTCTTGTGACGCGGCCGCTCTTTGAATCAAAGAGATCACCCAGCCAACAGACGCGAATGGCCAGGTTAACATATTTACATAAAAAACAAAAGTGATGATGTCACCAATTTCCATTTGATCGTCCATAGTGAACAGCCCGCCGAGATATATGCAAAGGACGGTACTCACTCCAACAAGAATAAAAATTGTCGGCATAAATAGCGCGTTGATGAGAACCAGTTTCATGTTCTTCTTCTTGTAATTCTCTGCTGACACATTGAATTTATCGACAATTTCTTCTTGCCTGTCATAGGCTTTAACGACGCGAATCCCAGAAAAAGTTTCTTGTACTAAAGTAGACATGAAAGATTGTTCTTTTTGAACAATTCCACTTGCCTTGTTGATTTTGGAGGCGACCAGATAAATAATAAAGGACATAATTGGAAGCGGCGTCAAAACAACAATCGTCATGTAGCCGTTGATTTGAACCATGTTGATCACAACCAAAATAAAAAGCACAGCAAGGTTGATGGTGTACATGACTCCAGGTCCCAGATACATCCTCACTTTGGTGACGTCTTCTGAAATGCGATTCATTAAGTCTCCTGTGCTATTTCTTCGGTAAAAATTATAGCTTAAGCGCTGGTATTGCTGATAAATCTCATTCTTCATATCAAATTCAATCCGACGTGACATGATAATGATCGTTTGTCGTGTAAAGAATAAGAATACGCCTGAAATAAGTCCCAAGAGCATATAAAGTCCTCCTGCGTATAGTGCTGCCCAAAGAACCGATTCCCCTTGCGATGCAGTTTCCCAATTCTTGAAGTCATTAACCGTATTTCCAAAGAACTTAGGCATATACGCCTTAAAGAGATTCGTTAATGCAATGAACACGGTTCCGAAGAGCATGTGCCATTTGTATTTTCTGAAATATTTATTGAGATAGCTGAGTGCCTTCATTCGATTAATTTCCTATTTTTGCCCCACGATTTACAAGGCGTTGTAAAGGTAATAATTGATATAGATAATTTTATCGCTTTGATATGTTTGAAGTAAAAAATATTGAGGATACAAACCTCGCAGAGAACCCAGTTATTGCTCAGATGAGCAAATACAATCATGAACAGTTACTTTTCTGTAACGACAATGAAACGGGGCTCAAAGCCATTATCGCAGTTCATAATACCGTATTGGGACCGGCACTTGGAGGTACACGAATGTGGACTTACAGTAATGAAATGGAAGCGTTGAATGACGTTTTGCGTTTGTCACGTGGTATGACCTACAAAAATTCGATCTCAGGGTTGAACCTTGGAGGAGGGAAAGCCGTAATCATTGGTGATTCTAGGTCTATGAAATCTGAGGCACTTTTTCGTCGTTTCGGAAAGTTTGTAAACAGTCTTGCTGGAAAGTACATTACTGCGGAAGACGTTGGAATTTCTCCAATTGATATGTCTTGGGTAAGTATGGAAACAGATTACGTTGTTGGACTTCCAGGGAAAAGTGGAGATCCATCGCCAGTAACAGCTCACGGAACTTATGTAGGAATGAAGGCATGTGCGAAACATCAGTTTGGTTCGGATTCATTAGCTGGAAAGAAAATTGTTGTTCAGGGTGTTGGTCACGTTGGACAGTATCTTGTTGAAGCTTTGGCGCAAGAAGGAGCGGATATCTATATTTCAGACATTCATGAACCAACATTGAAAGTGGTTGCAGAAACTTATGGTGCAAAAGTCGTGGGGATGGATGAAATTTATGATATCGAAATGGATATTTACGCGCCATGTGCTTTAGGCGCAACGATCAATGATGATACATTGAGTCGATTGAGATGTTCAATCATCGCAGGGGCAGCAAACAATCAATTGCAAAACGAAGCTGTTCACGGTCATGAAGTTATGAAAAAAGGGATCATTTACGCGCCGGACTTCGCTTTGAATGCTGGAGGTGTAATCAATTGTTACTCTGAAGTGAAAGGATTGTCTGCGCAATGGGCGATGGACAAGGCAGAAGGAATATATACAACAATTTCAAATATCGTTGAGCGCTCAATTAATGAGAATGTTCCAACATATCAGATCGCCAATAAAATGGCAGAAGAGCGCATCGATGCAATTGGTAAAGTAAAATTACCATTATAACTTATGCTGAATAGAAGACACCTTCGGGTCAAAGTACTTCAATCGCTGTACGCGTATTTTCAATCAACTGGAGCAGATGCAACGGTTTCTGAAAAAGAAATGTTCAAGTCTGTGGATCGAATTTACGATTTGTACATTTACTTATTGCTCACCTTTGGAGAGCTGAAACACCACGCGGAACACCGTTTGGAGGAGAACAAGAAGAAAATTCGTCCGACGAATGAGGATTTGAATCCCAACCGAAAGTTTGTCGATAACAAGTTGATTGAAATGCTAAACTCACACCCTGAGTTGAGACGACAGTCCGAATTGTTGAAAGTGAATTGGATTGGTGACGAGAAACAAGAGCTTTTCAGAAAGATGTACATGGAAATGCGCGAAAGTGAAACGTATTTTCAATTCATGAACAACGACGTTTCTGGTTTCGAGGAAGATAAAGCCTTTGCAATTGCTTTGTTCAAGTCAGAAATAGCAAATTTCCCGCTTCTCTACAGTTTCTTCGAAGAAATGAGCATTCACTGGTTGGATGACATCGATCTCGCATGTAACATGGTCATCAAAACAATCAAAAGTTTTAATGAAGGAGACAAAGGAACTATTTTACCTTTGTATAAGGACGAAGAAGATGAGCGCGAGTTCATCAAGCAGTTATTGCGTCAAACGATTGTAATGGATTCGGAAAATGAACTTTTGATCGATGAGTTGACAAGTAACTGGGAATTGGATCGAATCGCGAGAATGGATATCATCCTAATGAAAATGGCAGTAACGGAATTGCAAACGTTTAACAATATTCCTACAAAGGTAACTTTGAACGAGTATATTGAAATTTCGAAATACTACAGTACTCCAAAAAGCAATGGTTTTATCAATGGCGTACTTGATAAAGCAATTTCCCGTTTGGAAAGCAATGGAATGATAAATAAAGCAGGTAGAGGACTTAAAAATTAATCGTATGAAAATTTTACTTTTTTCTTTAATGGCGTTGGTTTTAGGCGCATGTTCCGAAGGTTCAGACACAGTCGAAGTGGGGAACAGAACTACAATGGAAGTTAAAAAGGTTTTTGATGCAGGAGAAGTCGTTAAAGGCGAGCTCATTCGCGCAAAATTCGTAGTTACCAACACTGGAAAATATCCTTTGGTGATTGCGGATGTAACAGCTTCTTGCTCATGTACCGTTGCAGATTTCCCTAAAGACCCTATTCAGCCTGGTAAGAAAGGAACAATCGTAGCCACTGTCGATACAGACAAAACGCCAAGTAAAGTGGATAAAAATATTAATGTTACAGCGAATACTACGCCAAGTGTAACTCAGTTAAAAATTAAAGGCAAAGTCATTGCCAAATAATAAATCAAACAAAAAAGTAGATGAATCAGTTAATAATGATGGTCTTGGTTTTTGGAGTGTTATACCTCTTCATGATCAGACCACAAATGAAAAAGCAAAAAGAACTCAAAAAATTTAGAGAGAACCTAGCCGTAGGCGATAAAGTTGTTACGATTGGGGGCGTTCACGGGAAAATATTAGCCGTTGACGAATCAACTATTCTCATTGGAATTGAAAGCGGGAAAATGCGTCTGGATAAAAGCGCTATCTCCAACTCACCAGAGGAATTGTTGAGAAAATAACAAACCTCATTCTCCTAGAGAAAATTCAATGTCCCAATTGCTGTAATAAGTAGTTGGTACATTTTATGTTTAGGACTTTTTTATTCATTGTTAAACTTCTCAAAAGAAATTGTAATTTTAACAGCGTTATACCTATTAATATTGAAGACTCGCTTTACTGACATATTAGTTCCCGCAATTTTTGCAGTGTTGCTTTTTGCGATGTTCTCTTGCGGTGGTAAAACCGATGGTCCAACTGATGAATCGAAGCCAACTAAAAGGGCAACGTACGAAGATTCGCTCAATGCTCAAAAGGACTCCATGAAAATAGTTTCTGAGTATGACATGGAAACCGTTGATCGAAAGCATCAAAAGGAATTCATGCAAAACCTCAAGAAAATCGAGGATAAGTATGGAGATCAATGGGATTTTTGCACTTGCGTGGTCAAAAACGATTCTATCAATAAAGCGATTCAAAATCAAAGTTTGTCCGATAAAGATTTCGACAGACTGATTGAACGCATGGACGCTATCGATCAAAAGTGCAAAGCGTTTTTGGTGCAAAGTCCAAATCAAACTCCGGAGGAGAGGCTAGTTCACAACAAAAAAGTGAAGGATTGCCTGAAAGCCGCTGGACTAAAATAAATCACAATGCATTTAAAAGAAGTCATGGACTACCTTGAAAGTAAGGGTAGCGAACAAACACGAAAGATTTATATTAAACATGGCGCTCAAGAGCCTTTTTTCGGAGTTAAGGTCGGGGATATGAAGCCGATTGAGAAGAAAGAAAAGAACAATCATAAATTGGCATTGGAACTCTACGCAACTAAAAATGGTGATGCCCAATATCTAGCAGGATTAATTGCCAATCCCAATGAATTCAAAAAAGAAGACTTGATGCTATGGGCTCGTGAAGCAACGTGGTATATGGTTTCTGAATACGCCGTAGCATGGAATCTTGCTGAGAATGATAACTGTCTTGAAGTCGCGCTAGAATTCATTCAGAGTGATGATCCTAAATTGCAAGTTGTTGGATGGTCAGGAATGTCAAGCTTCCTATTGATCAAAAATAGCGAAGGATTGAACGTGAATGTCGTGGAAGAACTTCTTGAGAAAGCTGAGAATGAATTGCACGGCGCAGCCAATCGAGTGCGTTATTGTATGAATGGATTTATTATTGCTGCTGGTGGCGCTTTTCCTGAACTTACTGAGAAATGCAAAGAGATTGGTGATCGGATTGGTAAAGTAGAAGTCAATCTAGGCGAGACCACTTGTAAAGTACCTGTAATTCGTCCGTACATCGAAAATATGGAGAAGCGTGGAAGAATTGGAAAAAAGAAACCCAAGGCGAAATGCTAAGTTTGTAGATTTTATTTTATAATTTCACGGTGTGAAGCATTTATTTGTTTATACAGTTCTGTTTTGCTTGGCATTTTTAAATGTGCCAAGAGCCTTTGTACACGACTGTGATTCCCATCACGAAAAAGATACACAACACGAACATACGTCTGAACTTTCCATCGATCAAGATGACTGCTTCGCCTGTGAGTTTCAGTTGGATTATTTTGAAGTTCCAACATTCTCGCTCATCAAATTTCATTTCACACCTATTGAGCCACTTACAACAAAAAGAGTTCAGAAAGCACTGAATTCTTACGTTCCTGACTACGCGCTTCGTGGCCCCCCAAATTTCGTTTAACAAGCCTACTACCACATTTTTTTGTTAATCGAAATTTTATTCTAATGATAAGATATTTCTTGATGTGTATCCCACTATTGGTGGCTTACACGTCATACAGTCAGTCCTTAAAAGGTCGGGTGATTGATTTACATACTGGAGAAGGAATCCCGTATGCGCAAATTGAGGTTCAAAATATTAATATTGGAGCCAACAGCAATGAAAATGGAGAATTCATTCTCACCCATGAGAATCTACCCGAAAGAATAATTCTCACCGTTTCAGCTACCTTATATGAAACTCAGGAGATCGCTGCTGTGTGCTGTGATTCTCTTATCGTGAGGATGGACCAAGACCATCACGAAATGGTAGAGATCGTCATTAAAGTCGACCCAGGTATTTTAAATAAGAACACCACAGTTCATTCGGATCGATTGAACATGCGCGAGCTCAAACTGTCAAGTCCAACAGGACTTGTAGAAGCTTTAACGAGTATCAATGGCGTGCAGCAAATTTCTGCGGGGATGTCTGCAGGAAAACCTGTAATCAGAGGGATGCAGGGGATGCGAGTGGTGACTTTTCTCGAGGGAATGCGCATTGAAAATCAGCAATGGGGGAATGATCATGGTTTGGGAATTTCTCAATTAGGAATTCAAAGCGCCGAGATTATTAAAGGTCCAGCGGGATTGCTCTATGCAGGCGATGCGCTCGGAGGTGTGATCTATTTAAATGAAGATCGTTCTGCTGCATACAATAAAGTGACAATCGACGTTAGCTCTGCATTTGAATCCGTCAGTCTTGGGACTACCAATTCAGTTATGGCGAAGTTGCACCAAAGGAATTCTTTTATCTCTGTCGGTGCCTTAAGTTCTAGTTTTGCAGATTTTCAACTTACGAATGGAAGCTATCTCAATGATTCTCGGTTTCAGGATCATGGTGCAAAATTAGGGTATGTTTACTTTAAAGATAAGTTGAATATTGAATTCGATTATCTGTTCTCAAAGTCGATAATCGGAATTCCGGGACATACACATGATTCTTTAGCAACTGCGGACTCCTATATAACCGACGAACAAAATCGCTCAATTTCACTGCCATTGCAGGATGTTATGAACCACTTTTTTAACGGAAAGCTCATTTACAATCTCAACGAAAAGCATTCTCTGAAGCTTCAAGCGAGTCACACATTTAATGATTTTGCAGAGTTTGAAGAAAAAGTGTTTACACCAGAAATGCGCATGCGATTAAACAATTCTACCGTTCGATTTGATCATATATGGAGACCGAAATACACGATTCGTGTCAACTCTGGATTTCAATCTTCACTACAATCGAATGTGAATTTTGGAAACCCAGACGATGAACTACTTCCAAATTCTAATCAATTGGATTACGCAGCTTTTAGTTCATTTTTCAGTAGGCTCGGTCCCTTCGAATTGTCTGCTGTAGCTCGTTTGGATGCTCGAAATTTGAGTTCTGATTTGGTCAATCGGTCTTTTGTAGTAGGGAATGGATCTGTCGGCGTTCTATACAAATGGTGGGCGATATCTAATAATATCATTCGTTTGAATGTGTCTTCGGGAAGCCGTGCGCCACATATCGCTGAGTTGACAGCAAACGGACAGCATCATGGAGCATCGCGTTATGAAATCGGAGATGCAAACCTAAATCCTGAACGTGCCACACAAATCGATTTGGATTATGAATTCAAAACAAATCATTTCTCTTTCTCTGTGAATCCGTATTTCTCGTATTTACAGAATTATATTCAACTTTCGCCATTAGATTCTACGGTTGAAAATTTTCCGGTTTACGCATATCAGGCGATCCAGAAAGCGAGAATGTACGGAGTGGATGCAGGCGTTCATTACCATCCCAAATTTGCAAATTGGTTGCACTTAGAGTCAGGTTATTCAATCACGTATGGCGAATCTTTCGAGCCGTCTCCACTGACTTTTATGCCGCAGCCGCTTTGGAGAAGTAAGGCCAGAGTAGCGCTCCGTCCAAAGAAAAAGCTTGGATTCACAGGATTTATGGTACAACATCAATTTTACTTCGAACAAAACAGAGTTACATCCTTGGAAACTCCGACAGACGCATATCATTTGATTCAGATTGCAGCCTCCGTAAAACTCGATACCAAAACACCGTTCGAGCTGACTTTTGGTGTGCGGAATTTATTGAATGAGACCTACGTAAATCATTTGTCTCGTCTGAAAAATATTGGTCTCACCGAGCCCGGTAGAAGTTTTTATATCAAACTTTCAACGACAATCAACTGTTCGTTGCGCGGAACGAAAGAATCAGAATCAAAACTGGAAAACAATATACTTAGTCATTAATTAATAGTTAGAATTAACCATAAATCAAACAGTATGAAAAAATCAATTAAAATTTTAGGAGTAGGAGTCGTAATGGCCTTCGCAGTATCGTGCAACAAAAACAAATGTTACGAATGTCATTATGACGGTCCGAACGGAGAAGTAGAAATAGGAGAAAAGTGTGGCGATGACGTCAAAGATTTAGAGGAAAATGGTTACACGGTAGACTCAGTTACCTACGAAGCTCATTGCGGAGAGCACTAGTTTGTTACTTTTTTGAAAAGCTGTCATTCTCTTTATGTACAGGAGGTACAGCGTAGATTTCAGTCTATGAAGGAAGGGGTTTCGATGATTCGAGACCCTTTTTTTTGAACCGAACTGAAACAGTATTGTATTAGCTCATGAATTTAAAGCTTGTATGATGAAAAAAATAATTTTAACCGTAGCGATCATTGGATCCGCAATTAGTGGTCGTGCAGAAGATCTTTTCGATCAATTGGTTTCCTTCAATTACAATTGGTCGGAATATGAATCTCGAATAGAAAAAACGGATGCTGTTTCCTTCAATTCAGAAACGAAATACATTCAAACGCATTTGAAGCATGTGCTCCACATTTTGAATGAGAATGCGACGAGTCACCTCAATTCAGAGCAATTAAAATCCCGTAAACATTTAATAACAGTTTTAGCTAATTATCGAGAAGAAGGACTTTTTCCGATTAATTATTACAAACATGAAAGGATTCCCGTTTTTATAGACGAGCACAATACGCATTGTGCAGTAGGGTACTTAATTGCAGAAACTGGCAATGACGATCTCGCTCAGGCCATCTCAAAAATGGATAATTACGTTTGGGTGAAAGATCTTGATTTGCCCGAGGTACTGGAGTGGCAGAAAAGCTCAGGCTTCACGCTTGAAGAGTTGAAATTGATACAGGGTGCGTATGATTTTTATGAACCTATGGCTTTTAGATTGCCGAACAGAACAGAAATCCCACAAAAACCTGAAGTGATCGTGAGAAACTTTGATGGCAACGAATTAAAAACGAAAAGTGTAAGTAATCTACTTTCAGTTTGGTGCTACGGTGAAGGCGAAAAGGGAATTCTTCACGGGAAATGGATTCAGAATTATCGCGAAAATATTCCTTGGATTGAAGGGTATTATGAAAACGGAAAGCGCACAGGAAGTTGGAAAGAATACTACATGGGAACCAATATTTTATGTCGAACAGAGCATTGGCGCAATGACAAATTAAATGGGGTGAGAACCCGTTACGACAGAGAGGGCAATGTTGTGGAGAGAATCACATTCAAAGATGGAGAGGCAACGAAAAAAATCAATTATGATCTTCAAGGAGGTTTAGAATGGATTCGTGTTCCAATTGACTCTATGACAGTGCGCACTGAAATGTACACTTCGACAGGATATTTGTTGGCGAAAGGAACGGAAAATATTTACAATCCTAGCGGCTTACTTTGGTTTCAGAACATTGAGCTAACCGCATTAAACACGGCTGCGATTACGGCTCGAGATGGTGCTCCACAATACGTAACTTCTAGTTCTGAGAGTATTTTACAACCAAGTTTTTTAGGGCCAAGATCCTTTCAACAGCCTTCTCTTGTTAAGTATTTAAAAGTAGGCGAGTGGACGTACTACAACGAATACACGGCAGAAGCTTATTCAACAACGGCAAATACAACTGCGGAGTTTTTGGAGCGAGATTTTCCGCATGTTGGATCGGAGATTTTGGAAGGACTGAACAATATTGAGTTCGTAGCATTGTCCAAAACTTTCGATTCATTAACCGTAAGTTATGATCAGAACCAAATCACAGAAGTACACGCTTTCAACTCTGAAGTCCAGCCGAGGATCGCTGTTGTGCTATCCGATCAGCTAATGTATCGAATAATTACGCCTCAAAATTTCTACATTCAAAAGAATTCCGTCAACAGCGATGTTTACAAAACAATTTCAGCGATAGGGCCTGTTGACGTGAACGGTTTTCGGATTGGGAATTGGTATCACTACGACCGATTTGGAAAAGCGATCAAGGTAGAAAGTTATTTACAACCGTGGAAACCAGAGGACGAGCTTACCGTGAAATTCCCTGGGAATTAATTTCACAAAAAATGCAAAGTTTACCATTTGGTGCAACAATAGCCCATGGAACACGTTCTTAAAATTAGGGCAGTAACTTACCTTTTACAAATGCCTTGGTTTTAAACTGTAGATGTCGTTTTCTGGGTTAATTCTTAAAGCAACATCGAAAAAGAGGAGTCGAAAGACTCCTTTTTTTATGACTTTTGTCGCGCTTTTAAAACATTTTCAATATCCGTGATCGTCAAATTTTTAGCTTTTAGTAAGATCAAGGTGTGATAGAATAAATCGGCAACTTCGCCTTTGAATAACTCTTCGTTATCGTCTTTGGATTCTATCACCACTTCGACGGCTTCTTCGCCAACCTTTTGCGCAACTTTATTGATGCCGCGCTCAAACAGATCACTAGTGTATGATCCTTTCGTTTTCTCATCGATGCGTTTTGAAATGGTATTTTCCAATTCATAGAGGAATCCTTTAGCTGACTCTTCTTTGAAGCAAGTGGTGGCTCCAGTGTGACACGTTGGTCCTTTTGGAATCGCTTTGATCAACAAAGTGTCTTGGTCGCAATCTACAAGAATATCCTCAACGATAAGCTCATTCCCAGAGGATTCCCCCTTCGTCCATAATCGTTCTTTCGATCGGCTGTAAAAAGTCACTTTACCCAATTCCTGAGTTCTTTTAAGCGCTTCGCTATTCATGTATCCAAGCATTAAAACTTGAGCATTTTGTGCATTTTGGACGATTACCGGAACCAATCCATTGCCTTTATTAAAGTCGATATTCATCGTATTGAAATATTTTTTGATTTGAGATTTGATTTTAAGTCCGCAATTGGAATTTCGTTGTAGTGAAAAATACTCGCTGCGAGTCCACCGGTGGCTTTCGTTTTTTGAAATAAATCAACGAAGTCGTTGATGGAGCCCGCTCCGCCTGATGCAATTACAGGAAGGTTTACGTTTTGACAAACAAGTTCCGTTATTTCGAGATCAAAGCCTGCTTTTGTGCCGTCACTTCCCATGGATGTCAAAAGAATTTCTCCTGCGCCAAGCGCTTCAGCCTTTTTTACCCAGTCGATCGTGTTCCATTCCGTAACTGTGCGACCGCCGTGAACAACAACTTTTGGAATTCCCTCAATCATTTTTGTATCGACAGCAACCACTACGCACTGACTTCCAAGATCCTTCGAAAGTTCTGCAATGAGATTTGGGTTTTTAATTGCCGCGGAGTTAATTCCAATTTTATCTGCCCCAGCGTTGATCATTGCTTTCGCATCTTCAAGAGAAGTAATTCCACCACCGACTGTGAAAGGGATGTTAATAGCCGCAGCTACTTTTCGTACCAATTCAACCATTGTCTTTCGCCCTTCGATAGTCGCAGTGATATCTAAGAACACGAGTTCGTCGGCTCCAGCAAGTGAATACTTTAATGCGAGTTCTACAGGATCGCCTGCGTCTTTCAGTTCAAGAAAATTGACGCCTTTTACGGTTCTACCGTCTTTTATGTCCAAGCACGGAATGATGCGTTTTTTTAACATAGCTTTTCTAAATCTTTTAAGGTGATTCGACCTTCGTAAATCGCTTTTCCGATGATCGCTCCGTCGCAACCTAAATTCTTCAGTTGAATTAAGTCTTCGAGAGTTGTAACGCCTCCACTGGCAATTAATTTCACATTCGTTTTTTCAATAATCTCACCATACAATTCAAGAGAAGGTCCAGCAAGCGCACCGTCTTTAGATATGTCTGTGCACACAACAGATTCGATTCCTTCATTTGAATAATCCGAAATAAAATCTATTACATCGGGACCTGTTGTTGTTTCCCACGCATCTGAGGCAATTCTTCGATCCATGCAGTCAGCACCGAGAATCACTTTGTTTCCTCCAAATTTTGCGATCCATTTTTTGAAAACGTCGGGTTGTTTCACAGCGATACTTCCTCCAGTGATTTGAGATGCGCCAGAATGAAATGCTTTCCGAATATCGTCTTCGCTTCGAATTCCACCGCCAAAATCTACTTTTAAATTGGTTCGGTTTGCAATTTCCTCAAGGATTTTATGATTAACAATGGCTCCTTTTTTTGCACCATCAAGATCGACAAGGTGTAGGTATTGAATTCCACTTGCTTCAAAGGATTTTGCGACCTCCAACGGATTTTCATTGTAAATCTTTTTTGTAGAATAGTCTCCCTTGGTTAAGCGGACACATTTTCCATCGATTAGGTCTATTGCTGGAATGATTCTCATAATTCTATAAAGTTTTTCAATATGATTTGACCGATTTCTCCAGATTTTTCTGGGTGAAATTGTGTCGCGTAAAAATTGTCTTTCTGCAAAACAGCGCTGAATTCATTGATGTAGCCGCACGTCGCGATCGTATCAGGTGAAATTTCAGCAAAGTAGCTGTGCACGTAATACATATCGTCGCTCTGGTTTATCGATTTCAGAAGCGGGTTCTCAGAAATAGATTCAAATGAATTCCACCCCATGTGCGGAACGATATCTTTCGGAGGAAACTTTTGAACTTTATTTTCAAAGATTCCAAGGCATTTTGTGTCTCCTTCTTCGCTCCAATTACATAGGAGTTGGAGGCCTAAGCAAACTCCAAGAACGGGCTGCCTCAGGTTTTTTATTGTTTCGTCGAGACCCCTTTCTTTTAAATAGCTCATGGCAGAACTGGCTTCACCGACTCCTGGGAAAATGACCTTTTCAGCTGCGTTGAGAATTTTTGGATCATCTGTAATAATAACGTCCTCTCCCAGGCGCTCCAAAGCCGTTTTCACAGAAGAGATATTTCCTGCATTGTATTTTACTATAGCAATCATAGGACTCCTTTTGTGCTTGGTATTTTTCCTTCGTTTGTTTGTTTTACAGCCATTTTAAGGGCTTTGGCAAATCCTTTGAAGATGCTTTCAATCTTGTGGTGCTCATTGTCGCCTTCCGCTTTGATATTTAAATTGCATCGCGCGCCATCACTTAAAGATTTAAAAAAGTGCATAAACATTTCGGTGGGCATTTCTCCAACAAATTCTCTCTTAAATTCGGCGTCCCAAACCAACCAAGGACGGCCGCCAAAATCAAGTGCCACTTGTGAAAGACAATCATCCATCGGAAGTAAAAAGCCATAGCGTTCGATTCCTTTTTTCGAACCCAGAGCTTGGTTCAGCGTTTCACCCAATACAATCGCCGTGTCTTCAATCGTATGGTGTTCGTCAATTTCTAAATCCCCTTGAACTGATACGTCCAAATCAATACCACCGTGCCTTGATATTTGCTCCAGCATGTGATCGAAAAAACCGATGCCGGTATCTATTTTACTTTTTCCGTTTCCGTCAAGATTAATCGTGACATCTATCTTGGTTTCGTTCGTAACTCTGGATTTCGTTGCTTTTCTGGGTATAGATTTCAAAAAGGAATAGATTTCGCTCCAGCTGGTCGTTGTTAATACAGATTTTGTTTCTACATTTTGATCTCCGATGAAGATTCCTTTGGCACCAAGATTTTCGGCAAGTTGTAAATCTGTTTCACGATCCCCGATGACATAGGAGTTAACCAAGTCGTAATTGCCATAAATGTATTTGTTCAAAAGCCCCGTTTGCGGTTTTCTGGTCGGAGTATTATCCTCAGGGAATGATTTGTCAATTAGGACGTCACTGAATTCAATGCCTTCATTTTTAAAAGCTTGCAACATTTTGTTTTGCGCAGGCCAAAAGGTTTCCTCAGGAAAAGATGCGGTACCAAGACCATCTTGATTGGTGACCATAACGAGTTCGAAATCTAGTTCTTTCGCGATTTTGGCTAGCCATTGGAATACACCAGGGTAGAATTCTAACTTTTCCAAGGAATCGACTTGAAAGTCTGATGGCGGCTCAATAATTAAGGTTCCATCTCGGTCAATAAATAGTATTTTTTTCATGATTTATAGTTTTTTAGAGCGGTGATAAGTGTTTCGTTTTCCTCCTTTGTGCCGATGCTTATTCTTAAACAGTTTGAAACGAGTGTATTTCGATTTCGAACCACGATATTCAGTCCGATCAGGTATTCGTATAATTTATTCGCGTCTGGAACTTCAATTAAAATGAAATTTGATGCGCTTGGATACCTCTTATTGACTATTTCAAGTGCGTCCAATTCTTTGAAAAGAATCGTTCTTTCGAGGCTAATAGCCTTTAGATTTGCGTCGAAAAGGTTTGTGTTCATCAATGCGTCAATAGCCGCTTCTTGATTCAATAGACTTACGTTATAAGGTGGTTTGATTCGGTTCATCCATGCAATTAGCTCTTCATTTGCGAATGCGATACCTATTCTTGCTGCGGCCAAACCCCAGGCTTTACTCATTGTTCTCGAAACGATTAAGTTAGGAAATTGATCTATCAAGTTCACAAGAGATTCTTGTTCACTAAACTCAATGTAAGCTTCGTCTACAAGCACAATTCCTGAAAAATCTTTTATAATATCAATCATTTTTTCACGATCGAAATCATTTCCCGATGGATTGTTCGGAGAGCAAAGGAGCAGTAATTTACATGAGGAATCATCTAAATATGGGGCGATTTGATTTGGGTTTGGATTAAAAGTTTCATCAAGGGGCAGGTTGATTAAGTTGATATTATTTATATCTGCTAAAACTTGATACATCCCATACGTCGGAGAGAAAGTGATCGCTTGATCATTTCCTGGTTCGCAAAACAAACGAAAGACGAGGTCTAGAATTTCATCGCTCCCGTTTCCAATAAATACATTGTTGCTCGATGTGTTATTTTGTTGCGCAAGAATCGCTTTTAAATCTTTTTGAAGCGGATCCGGGTAACGATTCAAGGTTCCGAAAGGATTTTCATTCGCATCCAAGAAAACGGAATTGGTTCCAGTGTATTCCTCCTTTGCGCTTGAATAGGGTTTCAGATTGGCTATGGAAGGGCGGATTTTGATGGAGATATTAGACATTTTTCAAAGCATTTAATCGTACAGTAACCGCATTTTTGTGCGCAAATAATTCCTCGGCTTCGGCCATTAATTCAATGGCAGGTCCAATAGCTTGAATGCCTTGTTCGGTAATGTTTTGAAATGTAATTTTTCGAACAAAACTATCGAGAGATACACCGCTAAACTGGCGGGCATAGCCATTGGTGGGCAACGTGTGATTGGTTCCACTGGCATAATCTCCAGCACTTTCACAGCTATAATTCCCGAGAAAAACAGACCCCGCATTGTATACGCTTTCAGCTAGCTTTTCGGCATTGTTTACCGCTAGAATTAAGTGTTCTGGTGCATACTGGTTAGAGAACATCATACAATCCTCGATGGAGTTGAAGACGATCGATATACTGTTTTTTAATGCTTTCGAGGCGATATCTTTACGAGGTAATAACGCTAACTGCTTGTCAAGCTCAATTTTCGTTTCAGCTAGGAATTCTTGATTGTCGCTAAGCAAAAGCACTTGACTATCTGTACCGTGTTCGGCTTGAGAGAGCAGATCCGACGCTACGAATTCTGGATTGGCTGTAACATCTGAAATGACGAGTAACTCACTCGGTCCAGCTGGCATATCAATTGAAATTCCTTCCAACTGTGCCAATTCTTTTGCTTTCGTTACGAACTGATTACCGGGTCCAAAAATTTTGTCAACGGCTACAACAGATTCAGTTCCAAAAGTCATCGCAGCAATGGCTTGAGCACCGCCAATTTTGTAAATTTTCTCAATTCCAATCAGGTTTGCAGTATAGAGTAGTGTGGCATTAACGCTTTCGTCTTGACTCGGTGGCGTGCAAAGAATAATTTCCTTACAGCCTGCCAATTTCGCAGGAATTCCAAGCATTAAAACAGTAGAGAATAGGGGAGCTGTTCCTCCTGGAATGTACAGGCCTACTTTTTCAATGGCAACGCTTTTTCGCCAGCAAACGACACCATCGGTTGTTTCGATCTTTTGAATCGTTTCTTTTTGAGAAGCGTGAAAGCGTTCTATATTATTCTTCGCCAATTGAATTGCTAATTTAAGATCTTCCGAGACCTGAGAAATTGCGAAGTTAATTTCCGCTTTTGATACAAGAAGTTGCTTAAGTTCGACTTTATCGAAGTTCTTCTCTAGTCGGAAGATAGCTTCGTCGCCATTGCGTTTTACATCCTCAAGAATGGTTGTAACGGCTTGATTTAAAGTTGCATTTTCAATGGTTGGACGTTCGCATAGATTCGCCCATTCTTGCCTTGATGGATTTACGATTGTTCTCATAATACGATTTTTTCAATTGGAGCGATTAATATTCCTTCAGCACCCGCTTCTTTTAGAGCGTCTATGACATCCCAAAACTGATTTTCTTCAATTACGGAGTGTAACGAACTCCATCCCTCTTCTGCTAGTGGCATGATGGTTGGGGACTTAAGCACGGGCAAAATTTGGCTGACTTCATCGATTTTGTCATTGGGAACATTCATTAGTATATAGCGTGTACTCTGCGCCTTTTGAACAGATTGAATTCGAAACAATAGTTTGTCGAGTGTTCGTTGTTGTTCCTGACTTAGATTTTTCGAGGCTGCCAATACGGCTTGCGATTCAAAAATGATTTCGGTTTCCTTTAGCCCATTCTTTTCAAGAGTAGAACCCGTGCTTACAATGTCGCAAATGCCGTCTGCAAGACCAATGTTTGGTGCAATTTCAACCGAGCCAGAAATAAGGTGAATGTCAGCTTTGATGTTTTGTGAGTTGAAAAAGTTTTGTAAGGTATTCGGGTAGGAGGTCGCTACTTTTTTTCCTTCGAAGAATTGGAGAGATTCAACGTTGGCCTCTTTCGGTACAGCAAGAGATACACGACATTTAGAGAAGCCGAGCTTTTCGATGATGGAGACATTGCGCTCTTGTTCGATTAATAAATTTTCTCCTACGATTGCAATATCTGCAACACCGTCTTCGAGATATTTTGGAATATCCGAATTTCTGAGGAATAAAACTTCCAATGGAAAGTCTTTAACGGAAACCTTTAATCGATCGCTTGAATTTTCGACACGAATTCCGCAGGATTTAAGAAGTTGGAGCGACTCTTCATTCAATCTTCCGCTTTTTTGGATAGCAATTTTTAGTATACTCATTTTATTTAGAAAAAGTCTGAGTAAACCTGTAGGAAAGAAAAAACCCGTTTGATTTACTCAAACGGGTTTAAAATATTTATGGATTTCAGTTCATATCATTTTAGCATCGCCTGAGAGCAAGGATGAAAATGATGATGATGTAACTGATTAAAATTCATTGTTATTCTTTGAACGACAAAACTATAAAATATTTACTGATGTTTGACGAAGAAAGCTTAAAAAAGAACAATTCGATCCTTCAAGAATAGTCTTTTAAGCGAGTTAAATTTTCAATATCAGCTATTTATGTCCTCTAAATATTTTTTCAAATGCATCGTAAACAGCTAGATGAAGAACGTCTCCGTGGTCATTTTTTTCGAAATATTGATAATGAACGGTTTCCTTAAATGGCGACTTCAGCAATACAATCTCATAGAGTTCCTTTGCTGTTCTTTCCATTATTTCTCCTTCTTTTCCTCCTCCTATATAGATTTGATTTGCGGAAAAGTTGAAATCGATTTCATCTTTTAAAAGAGATTCGTCGTCCCACCAAAGACTTGGACTCACGATTACATAATTATCGAAAAGATTGGATTGTTTCAAAAGTATTTCGGTAGCGAGCAGTCCTCCTAATGACTGACCAATTATCGTTTTGGTTCCATCGGTTTTGTAGCGAGACTCGATAAATGGTTGAAGTTCCGATGCTATAAATTCAATAAACTTTTCTGATCCACCGTGCGTTGGCAATTCTTCTTTATCGAGTTCGTTTTCACTAGGGTAGGTCTAGTCATGTTGGCGATCAATATTAGAAATACCAACAACGATTGACTTTGGTGCCAGATTTATCCAAGGGAAATTCGCGAACTGAACCAAACCAGCGATATGTATAAAGTCTTCGTCCATTGATCCATCCAATAAGTAGATGACGTGATATTTTTCTATGGAATCTGCACTATAATCTTGAGGAAGATAAACGTTAAGGATTCTCTCTTGTTTTAGAATTTCTGAATTCAACTTGAGCGTTTCGCCAACTACTATTGGGCTGCTTGCAGTTTGGGCGTGCAGTTGGAAAGAGGAGAGTATAAATAAGAAAAATTTAAGAGCCTTCATAACAGGAAAATAAGGTGTCGATCAATATAGTTCAATTGAAAAGTACTTAAAACTAGATTATCGACAATCATTAATGCGTATTTGTGCGCATCATTTCAGGTATAAATACCCTTGGTTATGTGATGATAGAATCCTACTTTTAGAAAACGAAAGATTTTTAACCTAAACACTCATTTTATTATGTCAAACTCAAAAGTACCTTCAGAAGCAACATTTGATCTAACTCTAAGCGAAACGCTAAGTGGAAAGTCTGAATTGGAGAATCCAGTTTGTGATTTTTTCTATCACTGGGATTTTGAATCAAACATGGGATTAGCTAAGCTACTCACTGTAAACGGTTCTTAAGTAAATATTACACTTCACCCTCTTGGGATTGAAGGTGAGCTTGATTTCATGTCAGATATGGAACCAACATCATTTACAATTCAATCTTCACCAGGTAAAGTGATTGCTGAGCTTGAAGTGGTTATTTATCGTGTGATTTTAGACATCGATTTGAAAACAGGAAACCGAGAAGCAGCTATGATGCTCGGTGAAAATGGTGAAACAATTATTGCATCGAAGGGCTTTAATAAGACAAGCTCTAAAAAAGAACTTCCTGCGGTTGAATTCGAAAGACCTCAGGTATAAATGGATATTCTTTCCGCTATTCACAAGCCCGCATCTAACCAATGCGGGTTTTTTTCACAATTTTTACGCTGAACAAAAAAATCCCCTCCACGAAAGTGAAGGGGATCCGTATAATTTAGATTTTCGTGTCTGTTAATAGTAAATCGCGCGACGAACTTTAGTAATGTATTTCGCCATTCGAATTACTTGTTTCGTATAACCGAATTCATTATCATACCAGGCGTAGATCACAATATTTTTACCATCATTCGAAACGATTGTAGCATTCGAGTCGAAAACGGAACAGCATGTGTTGCCAATGATATCACTCGAAACCAATTCTGGATCTGTTGCGTAATAAATTTGGTTAACGAGCTCGCCGTTCAATGCTGCATTTCGCATGGCATTGTTCAATTCTTCAACAGAAGTTTCATTGTTCAATTCCAAACTCAAAATAGCCAAGGATCCGTTCGGTGTAGGAACACGAACTGCATTCGCTGTTAATTTATTTTCCAACTCAGGGATCACTTTCGTTACCGCTTTTCCAGCTCCAGTGGAAGTAATAACCATATTAATTGCAGCAGAACGACCTCTACGTGGCTTATTGTGCATATTGTCCAATAAGTTTTGGTCATTGGTATACGCGTGAACGGTTTCAATGTGTCCTTTTACTACTCCGTATTTATCGTTCACAACTTTCAAAACTGGTGAAATTGCATTCGTGGTACAAGAAGCCGCAGAGTAAATGCGTTCTGTTTCCAAATCCAAAGTTCCTTGATTGATTCCGTAAACAATGTTTGGAATTTCTTTCCCAGGTGCTGTAAGTAAAACTCGTGAAGACCCTTTGGCTTTTAAATGACGGGATAAAGCTTCGCGATCAGTGAAAACCCCAGTATTGTCAATGATAAGTGCATTCTCAATTCCGTATGAAGTATAGTCGATATCTTCTGGATTTTTCGCGGCGATCATTTTAACTGTATGACCATTAATAATCAAAGCAGCATTTTCAAAATCAACAGTAACAGTTCCGTCGAAGGCTCCGTGTACTGAGTCGTTTTTCAACAAAGACGCACGTTTTTCCAGTTCCGCTTCAGTATTCCCTCTGGTTACGATAGCGCGAAGACGCAATTGTTGTCCTTTTCCAGCTTGTTTAATTAATTCACGTGCTGCAAGACGACCAATACGACCAAAACCGTACAAGACAACATCGCGTGGTTTGAAAGGAATTGCATTTGATTCATCAAACTTTGCCAATTTATCTTTCAAGAAATCTTGTTTCGACGCATAAGTTGATTGTTCATTCAACCATTCGCTTGCTAGCTTACCGATATCTAGTTTTGAAGGAGCGAGATCCATTTCTAGAAGTTCCTGCGCCAATTGTGCACTTGTAAAAATATCTACAGGCTTATTTACAACGCTTTTCGAGTAAACGTGTAATTTCAATACTTGTGAAACAGTAATGTCATTAAGATGATTTCGGAAAAACACCAATTCGATTCCTTTATCATAGAGTAGTTCACCTACAATGCTAGAAAGTTTCACTGCCGCACGTTCTTGCTCGATATGCGACTTTAATTCCTGTTCGTAACCCAACGCAGTTTCCATTTTTTAATTTAAGAAGTTGAAAATAAATGATATAAAAAAAGCTGCCCAGAAATTTGGGCAGCTATCAAATCCTATCCTAGATAAGCTTTTAGAAGTTTGTTTCGCGATGTATGTCGGAGTCGGCGAATGGCCTTCTCTTTAATTTGACGCACGCGCTCACGTGTTAAATTGAATTTTGCTCCGATTTCCTCTAACGTAAGTCCATGATTCATTCCAATTCCGAAGAAAAGACGAATGATTTCGCGTTCTTTATCCGTTAGTGTGCTCAACGAACGTTCGATTTCCTTTTGTAATGACTCAGTCATTAAAGAATGATCGGCTTTCGGTGAATCGTTGTTTGCCATAACGTCCATTAACGTACCTCCATCTTCCGAAGTTGATAGGGGAGCGTCCATAGAGACATGACGACCAGAAACATTTAAGCTCTCTTTAATTTTGTCTTCTGGAACTTCGAGTGCTTCCGCTAGTTCTTCTGCTGAAGGCGGACGTTCGAATTCCTGCTCAAGGCGAGAGAACGCCTTATTGATTTTGTTTAAAGATCCTACCTGATTCAGAGGAAGACGCACAATACGTGCTTGCTCAGCCAAAGCCTGCAAGATTGATTGACGAATCCACCAAACTGCGTACGAGATAAATTTGAATCCACGTGTTTCATCAAATTTTTGCGCCGCTTTGATAAGACCTAAATTTCCTTCGTTGATTAAATCGGGCAACGTTAACCCTTGGTTTTGGTATTGCTTCGCAACAGATACAACGAATCGAAGATTGGCTCTTGTGAGTTTTTCAAGGGCTAGTTGATCCCCTTGCTTGATTTTTCTGGCCAATTCTACTTCTTCTTCCGCAGTAATCAACTCTTCCTTACCAATGTCCTGAAGGTATTTGTCTAATGACTGACTTTCACGATTGGTAATGGATTTTGTAATTTTAAGTTGTCTCATACTTTCCTTTGCTCAATAAATTTAAGGCATTTAAGCGACTGCAAAGATACGATCAATTCAGGCGGTTTTCCAAATAAAGTTTTATAATTTCTTAACTTTCTCTTTACTCAAAAATCATGCCTCAATGGATTGGTTTATAGACCGAATCCGACGTAATCTTTTCTGCCACTTTCTGTCAGTACTTCTAACAGGACGCCATTTTTTGCACTGTTTAATTTGGATGTTAATTGTTCTGCACTTGTTATAACCTCGTTATTCATCTTCGTTATGATCATTCCAGGTTGGAGGCCAATTGACTTTAGCTTTCCAGCATTTAAGGCGGTGATCTTAACTCCTGAGGTAATTCCAAGTTCTTCTTTTTCTTTACTCGATAATTCTTTAAATGTTGCACCTAAAGCGACATTTTTCGAAATTTCTACTTTTGAAACGAGTTTTGTGTCGCCATCCTTGTTACGCAGAACCATTTCTTTTACGTCTTCATAACCCTTCGCGTTTCGGATCGTTACAGAAACTCGATCTCCAGGACGTCTTCTTCCTACTTCTTCTTGCAGGGAGGCTACTGAATTCACTTCTTTAGAACCTATTTTAAGAATGACATCACCTTCTTTAATGCCAGCTTTATCAGCACTTCCATTTTCTGAAATCCCTGCAACGTAGACACCTTTAAGGTCTTTAAGTTTCTTATCTTCTTTCAATTCTTGCGTAACATCTGCAATCGAAACGCCCAAGTAGCCTCTTTGAACAATTCCGTAATCCATTAAATCTGCCATCACTTTTTGAACGAGATTGACTGGAACGGCAAAGGAATACCCTGCGTAACTGCCAGTTCGTGATGCGATTGCCGTGTTGATTCCAACCAGCTCTCCATTCACATTCACTAAAGCCCCACCTGAGTTCCCAGGGTTTACAGCAGCATCCGTTTGAATAAAGGATTCGATCGGAACAATATCTTGGCGATTTCTGTCATTCAACAAATTAATATTCCGTGCTTTGGCCGAGACGATACCCGCGGTCACAGTTGATGTTAAATTGAACGGATTGCCGACAGCTAAAACCCATTCACCAATGTGAATATCATCACTGTTGCCAAGCGGAACTGGTTGTAACGAAGTCGCATCAATCTTAATGACTGCAATATCCGTTGAGGGATCCGTGCCAATTACCTTCGCCTTGTATTTTCTATTATCATTTAGGATGACTTCAATCTCACTGGCATCTTCAATAACATGATTATTCGTTACGATATACCCATCCGAAGTCACAATCACGCCTGATCCGGCACCTTGACCGTATTGTTTGAATTCTTGTCCGCCTGCACCAGGTCCATGAAAAAATTCATAAAACGGATCCCTTTGAAATGTCGTTTTTACGACTTTCGTTGTCACGTGCACTACCGAGTTTACAGTGCTCTCTGAAGCCGCAATAAAATTTTCCTGTGGAAGGGCATCGGCTGCATTAGGAAATCCTGTTTTGTATGCAAAACGAGCATCCTGCTGTCCCACGACGGTGTCTTGTTGTGGAGAATTGTTAGTCGCATCCGTACTACTTATCGCAAAAAATAAAACGAAAGGCAACATACCTCCAATTAACCCAAGTCCTACATGTTTTAATTCCTGTTTCATAATTCTCTGTCAATTTCGAATAAATTATTATTAAATATTGTGCATTGATTCCATCAATAATAACGCCATTCCGAGCGAAGTTATACACCTTGTCATGTTAAAGATTGTTAAGCTCAGAAGTGTTCTTTGCACTATTAACAGTAACTTTGCTGCATACGATGAGAATTGCATTTACAAAATATCAAGGAACGGGAAACGATTTTGTCATGCTTGACAATCTCGACGGAAAATTTGACAGTCTATCAATAGATCAAATCCGATTTTTGTGTGACAGAAAGTTAGGAATTGGTGCGGACGGTTTGATCAAAATTTCTTCTCATGATCAGTTCGATTTTAATGTGGAATATTATAATTCTGATGGGTCTCAAAGTTTCTGTGGGAATGGTGCTCGCTGCAGTGTCGCCTTCGCAAAATCACTCGGTATCTTGGAAAGTAAGACCGAATTTATGGCTATAGATGGGACGCACAAGGCGGAAATCTCTGTAGATGGACGCGTGAAGCTCGAAATGCTGCCCGTCAATGATATTGATCGACTCGGTGCGGATTACATCATGGACACAGGTTCTCCGCATTATATAAGATTTGCGACTCCTGATAATGTGCCCGAAATCGTATCCTTAGGTAAGGAAATCCGTTATTCGGATCGATTTAAAGATAAAGGAATTAATGTGAATACCATTATTGAGCTTGGACCTGAAACGATTCACGTTGCAACCTACGAACGTGGTGTAGAGGATGAAACGTTATCCTGTGGTACCGGAGTTACGGCATGTGCACTTGCATATATGTTAGAACACAATTCGGAAGAGCCAGTAACGGTCATTACGAAGGGAGGAAAGCTTTCCGTGAAAGCGAAGCGTAACAAGGATTTATTTAATGAAATTTGGTTAACTGGACCAGCAAAAAGAGTGTTCGATGGATCAATTGATGCTTGAAAGGGAAATCATTAAGGTGAGATCCTTGGAAGATATTGGGTTCAGCAATTCTTACTTCCTGTGGGTGATCCATGCTGATAAAATTCCTCCGCACATTGGGATTTCTTTTGATGACCGCTTTTTTAGCCTCAAATCAAACGGAAAGGATGAAGGTTTAAGTATTTTTCGAATGGAATCCATTCTCCGAAAAAAGTGTATCCCTGTTTTATTTTATGAAATTGAACGCGAGGCGGTGCAAGTCACACCAGACATCATTTTTTCTAATTATGAAAAGACCGTTTCGGGCAAGGTCACTTGTCTAGAACCATTGAAAGATATTTTCGGTGTGCTAAATGCCACTTGGATCAAGGAATTGCTTCAAAGTTTGAAGTCGAAAGACTTTATTCGGAATTGTTACGGATGGCAACTTCCTGAGGGCTTTACTGAGATTCCAGATTACAGCCCCGCTGAAATTCATCAAAGATTGATAGCTTTAGAAAATGCTTCCTAACGAAGATGTTTTTCTGAGAAGGGTCCAGATTTCGGATGCAAAAACACTTTTGAGGTGGGAAAATGATCCCAATGTTTGGTCGGTCAGTGAAAGAACGGAGCGTCTTGAATTGGAAGATATTCGTTCTTTTATCTTGAATCAACAAGAAGCGTCCGAGTTCGAAATGGATCAAATTCGCTATATTATTCTTAGCGAAAAGCAGCAAACACTCCTTGGAACCCTGGATTTGTATGAAATCGACTGGAATGCAAATAGCGCTTTTGTTGGGATTCTAATTGCTGACGAAAATGAGAGAGGAAAAGGTTTTGGACAATCTTCATTGAAAAAACTTTTTGATTTAGCAACCAGCACTTTGGAGTTAGATCTTGTGAAAACAAGGATTCAACCGAACAATAAAGCGAGTATTTCCTTGTTCGAAAAGACTGGTTTTCAGAAAAAAACTGAGATTCCTGAGAGGATATTAAAAGATGGTACTTATATTGAATTTTTTACGTTCGAAAAATGGCTAAGAAATTAGGATTATTGACGCTGCTAGTAGTTATTGTATTGGCAGCATTAAATTATAAATCAATCATTGATTGGATTCGTCCCAATAAAACGGTGAATGATCTTGAAGTAAAGATTTTATTAAAGGAAGATCCCGATGTTACTACATTGCTGGAAACACTCTACGGAAAAAAAGTCATTGATGATCTGGACAAGGCGAAAGAAATTGCGAATGAATTGGGACTCGATAAAAAAGAGTTGGCTGGCGGGAAGTACGTAATTCTTCCAGGCTCGAGGGTTGAGAAGGTTTTAAATGGTTTTGTCAAAGGAGAAAATGGGAGAGGAAAGAATGAAATTCTCGTCAATGTTTTCTTCAATTCATGTAGAGATTTGAATGATGTCGCCAAAAACGTAAGTACCTGTATTTCTGCAGATAGTACATCTTTAATTGATTTCATGCTTGCCCCTGAAACTTTGTCCAAATATGGCTTCACTGCACAGCAAATGCCTGCATTGATTTTGCCGAAAAAGTATGAAATGGAATTCGACACAGATGCCGCAGAATTCGTTGCATTTATGGCAGCACAATTCCGTGATTTTTGGACTGAAGAGCGGATGCAAAAGCTACAAACAATTGGATTGAAATCACCTTCTCAGGCGGTTACTTTGGCGAGTATCGTCTATTCCGAACAAGGAAAAGTTCACGAAGAGTGGCCTGTTATCGCAAAACTATATCTCAATCGCATTGATAAAGGAATGAAACTACAATCCGATCCTACCTTCAAGTTTTGTTGGGGGCACAAATTGGATGGTGTGCAACGTTTGACTTCGAAACACCGAGAGATTAATTGTGATTACAACACGTATCAGATTCAAGGGCTACCTCCCGGGCCTATTTGTATAACACCATCAGTGGTCGTGGACGCGGTTCTCAACCCAGCAAAAGTGAATTATTTATTCATGTGTGCTAAACCAGACTTTTCGGGACAACACAACTTCACTCGAAGTGGTCAACAACACATTAAAAATGCAAATGTCTACCAAAAATGGTTGGCTGAACAACTTTAAAACCTGTCAAAAATGCAAGATTTAAAACGTAGAACTTTCTTCAAATTAGGATTGGCGGGAGCCGCTCTTAGTATTTTCAAACCGTCAAAGGCTGCTGAACTCATAGAAGAATCCGCCAACATAAAACGCATGGCTTTTCGTCCAACGGTTGTTTCAACATGGGAACATGGGATTGCAGCGAACGAAGGTGCTTGGAAAATTTTAAGTGCGAATGGTAAAGCGTTGGATGCTGTAGAAGCTGGGGTGCGAGTTACTGAGTCTGATTTAACCAATCGAAGCGTTGGAGCTGGAGGAAGACCAGATGCAGAGGGACACGTAACGTTGGATGCCTGTATCATGGATGAGGAATCCCGATGCGGAGCTGTAGCATACTTAGAAGGAATTGGTCACCCGATTTCTGTGGCACGTGCTGTCATGGAAAAAACGCCGCATGTAATGCTTGTTGGCGAAGGAGCGAGAGATTTTGCACTAGATCAGGGATTTGAAAAGGTCAAAACTCCTCTTAAAGAGGTAAAGAAGGACTGGAAAGAATGGAAAAAGGAAAAAAAGCAAGAGCAATCAAGAATCAACAATGAAAATCATGATACGATAGGAATGTTGGCTTTGGATCAATTCGGAAATTTAAGCGGGGCATGCACAACTAGTGGTTGGGCCTATAAAATGCCTGGACGTGTTGGTGATTCACCGATTATAGGCGCTGGTTTGTTTGTTGATAACGAAATCGGAGCAGCTTGCGCAACAGGAATGGGAGAAGCGATCATTCGTATTGCAGGAAGCCACACTGTGGTGGAGCTAATGCGTCAAGGGCACTCGCCTCAAATTGCTTGTGAGTTGGCAGTGGATCGTATCATTAAAAAGCACAAGGATTTAACGAACTTACAAGTAGGATTCGTTGCTTTGAATAAATCGGGAGATTACGGTGCGTATTCTGTTTACAAAGGATTCAATGTTGCCGTAAATCGCGATGAAGTAGGAAAATTAGAAGATGCCGGATACGTCAAAGAATGGGAATAAATTCACAACGAATCAAAGTGATTTAAGAAACCAGAAATGAAACAAATTTGCTATTTAATCACCTTTTTAATCATGAGCAATGCAAGTGCACAATCTGAATTGATTCTTGAGTGGGACTTTTTTCATCCAACAAGAATGGAGTGGATGGAATTAGGAACAAAAGGGTCTGTTCAAGAAGCGCTTATTGCCACCGGTGAGTTACCGGATCCATATTACGGAACGAATGAAACCAAATTTGGTTGGCTGGAAGAGCACGTTTGGCAATTCAAGTCAATTCTCGTTTTGACGGAAGAGCAATTGAAGAACGAGTACCTCGAATTGGAATTTGGGAATGTCGACACCTACGCATCCATTTCGATAAACGGGAAGACTGTTTTTAAAACAGAAAATGCCTTCATTCCGCACCGTCGTCAAGTGAAAGATTTCTTAAAAGTTGGTGTCAACGAAATCAATGTAGCCATAACGCCTCCAGTTATTTACCACAAGGAGACTTGGGACACCTCTAGTTATCATTTGCCAGCTCCGAACGATGTACACGAGGTGGCAATCGCACCATATACGCGCAAACCACAGTATCAATTTGGTTGGGATTGGGCATTGCGTATGAACACAATTGGTTTTAACAAGCCGGCAATCCTGTTTATGTATGATAATAATCGAGTAGTCAACAAGACCGTGCGCACATTGTCGATTGATGAAGCTGAAGCACAGGTCGAATTTGTGGTCTATCTTGCTGTCCCAACGAATGAATTTTATCATTGGGGGAGCAATTTTACCCTCAATACAAAAGTACAGGCTGATTCTGGCGTGCTGAAGCGTCTGGTAACCGTGAAAAACCCAAAATTATGGTGGCCGCTCGGTCAAGGAGAGCAGAATATGCATGAGAATAGTGTAACTATCTCGACATTAGATTTTTCTATTGATATGGATGTGAATTTCAAGTTTGGAATCAAAACTTCGGAGTTAATCCAAGAGAAAGACGAGTGGGGGACGAGTTACTATTTTAAAATCAACGGGAGAAAAATCTTTTGTAAAGGGGGCGATTACATTCCACAAGATATTTTCCCTGCCCGTGTAACAGACAATCAAGTTTTATCAGTAGTAGAGACCATGGCTGCTTCTAATTTTAACATGGTGCGTGTTTGGGGTGGTGGTTATTATCCAGATGATGTTTTCTTCGAAGCTTGTGATAGCTTGGGGATTATGGTTTGGCAAGATTTAATGTTTGCTTGCGCAATGTATCCTGGTGACGATGCGTTTATTGCAAATATTTCGGAAGAATTCAATTACCAAGTACCGAGAATTGCTGGCCATGCCAGTGTGGTTCAATTCAACGGTAATAATGAAGTTGAAGTGGCTTGGGGGAATTGGGGATTTCAGATCAAATACGGATTGTATGGGAAAAGTGCAAAAGAAATTGAAGCCTCCTACGATCGTGTATTTAAAGAAACTGCACCGAATATCATTCATAAGTACACAGGAATTCCCTACATCCATACATCACCACTAAGTAATTGGGGTAAAGCAGAGTTCTACAATCACGGGACACAGCATTATTGGGGTGTTTGGCATGGAAAAGATCCGATTCAGGATTTTGGAAAAAAAATCGGTCGATTCAATTCTGAATACGGTTTCCAAAGCTTTCCCGAATACAGTACGCTTCGAACTTTTTCGGATACGACCCAATGGCAATTGAATTCAGAGGTGATGAAACACCATCAGAAAAGTTATGTTGGTAACGACATGATAATGAAACACGCAAAGAAATTGTACGGTACACCGGAAGATTTCGGTACGTTCGTCTATTATTCCCAATTGACACAATCTATGGCGGTGAGTATGGCAATAGCAGGACATCGCATCGATTATCCGCGTTGTGGAGGTACTTTATATTGGCAAGTAAACGATTGTTGGCCGGCGCCAACTTGGTCTAGTTTGGATTACTTCGGCAATTGGAAAGCGTTACAATATCGCGTAAGAGATGATTATCAAGAAGTCGCAGTGGTGGAGAAGTACAACGACCTAGAAGACGTCCGTTATTTCCTCGTTTCAGGTATCGCAGATACGTTTGACTGCAAAGTGAATTGTATAGTCGAAGACTTGAAAGGCAAGGTATTGCACGAACTAAGTTGGGAAGCTCGGCTCGAAGGAAATCAAAGTTGGGAGCTACTTTCAGAATTAGAAGAATATAAAATCTCAGAAAAAAATCAACGAATTACATTCACATGGAACGACGCAAAAGGGCAAATGTTCGAGCGTAGTTTTGACCGTTTTTTTGACGAACAACCGGCTGCCAATTGCAAGGATGTGACATTTGAAGTCGTAGAGCAGGATACCGTTTTGGGAACCATGAAAGTTCAAATTTCGACAAAGAAGTATCTCAGAGATTTTTGGCTTTATTGCGATCAAGTGGGAGTTCAATTCGATAGAAATTTCATCAGTCTTCCACCAGGCGAACATGTTTTCAATTTGACTTCTCCCAATCTTTCGGAGGATATGCACTTTGAAATGCGGTGGAGGTAGAGACCAGTGATCATTACCATTATTTGTTTGGAGGTGCTAAAATTGAGAGTTTAGACCACAAAAAAATATAGTTGTTTTTTTGTTTATTCTTGTTCTGCCGACAGCTTACGCTCAGGAAACTGATACGCTTTTCTTTTACTCTAATACGTTTGAACAGGAAAGAACGGTTTGTATTCACAAGCCCCAATTTTACCAATATAAATCTTATCTTGTCAAGCTTCCAATAATCTATTTACTTGCAGGACAAAACGAATGGTTGGTCTATCCGTTACTATGAGATATAGAATCTTGCGGTTTACACATGAAATTCCAAATACAATTGTCGTTGTTATCTCTTTTACAAACTGAAATAGAGAATGTGATATTGTCGATTTAAAGACATTTGAGGACAATTGAGAAGGGAAAAGTGAAATTCTTGACGAGATAAATTCAGAAAAAATGGTTGGGAATTTTCGAACTCGCTCATAATTGTTTTCTAAAACTCAAAATCTCCGCGCTCTCTTCGCTTGTTGCGCTTTACTTGACGCTCCAACTGTTCTCGAGCAACACTTATCATGTCGTATGGAACCTTGTCGAGTGCGATATCGGCGCACGGCGTGTCAATGGATGCCTTAAGAAATGCTTTTGTGTAGGCTTTCTTTTCTTTGTTGCTTAGTCCCTTAAAGTCTTTTTCCATTTTCTTCACCACTTCCAATGCCAGTTCTGGGAATTCATTTTCTAGTTTTCGTTCAAAATCACGATCAAACGAACCTCCCAGACCGCCGCGCATTACAGACGATGATAGCCCCACTTTTTCAAGACAGGCACACAATTCTTTCGCACGTCTTTCGGCCTTCGATTCAATGCCTCCGCAGCCAGTTAGAATAAAAACTAGTAAAGCGGGAAGTATTAGGTGTTTCATGTTTTTCATAAGTTCAATATAATCAAAAAAAAAGCCCTGACGAGCAATCGCCAGGGCTTTCTATTCTCAATTGAGAATTATTTCTTCATCGTGAAAGATACTTGCGTACCATCGATCATTTTTTCAATATCTGATTGTCCTGACATTGACTCGATCATTTTCATCGCGTTTGGATCTTGTTTTTTGATCGTGTTTACCAACTCTTCAGCTGTCAAAGTAAGAGTCATAGCATCGCCAGATACTTCCTCTACGATCAATGAAATAGAAACTTCTTTCTTTGCACCTTCTGGCTTCATTGTGAGAACAACGTTGTCACCATCCAATTTCCATTTTCCATCTTCAGACTGTCCATCCATAGAAACAGTGAAAACACCACCTTTTTTGAACTCAACAGTTGCTCCTTCGATATCTTCTTTTCCTTCAGACATCATTTCTTTCTTTCCAAACTCAACCATTGCTTTCATTTCAGCAGGAACACCGTCACCCAATTTAAGGTCGATTGATCCAGCATCCATTTTCCATTTTCCAATCATGTCAGCTTCTGAAGCTCCTCCACATGATCCAAGTACAAGTAGAAATGCCAATGCAGCAAATCCTCCAATAATCTTTTTCATAATTCTTTGTATTAGGTTAATTGATTTTAATAGGGCGCGAATTTACTGAATTTATTTTGTTTCATAAAATATAATTCTGATAAACATCTGTGAAATTTATTAATTTTATCTTTGAATATAATACCACGGTAATTATTTTTACAGCATGAAAATCGAAGAAGCGATACAATCCAAGATTCCTTCACCGCACATGAAGGTAATAATTAATCTGCGATTTACGGCGAATTATGTCGGTGGAATGCAGAACGCATTTATGAGCGAGTTTGGGCTGACTATGCCTCAATTCAACATACTCAGAATCCTTAGAGGAGCGGGGGAAGAGATAACGGTCAACACGATTAAAGATCGAATGATAGAGAAATCTCCGAATACAACGCGACTTATGGATAAATTAATCGATAAAGGACTGATCTGCCGCTCACGTTGCAATGAAGACCGTCGAGTGGTTTATATAAAAATTACAAATGAGGGTCTCGATATACTAAAAAAGATTGATGTGCGTTTTGAGAAGGAACAGGATAAGTTTATCCCACAAAACCTCACTGATGAAGAATGCCATTTATTGAGCGATCTCCTAGATAAATTAAGAGTTGATGATTGATTCACCGCTAACTGGAAAAATAGGGAAGGACTACAAAGTTCGTATGTCGATTCGAGGCCACGAAATTTCAGCTGACGAACCAGTTGAGGTTGGTGGAACGGATGAAGCAGCAAAACCGGGAGAACTTCTTCTTTCGGCACTAGCAAGTTGCAAATTGATCACCATGAACATGTACGCATCGCTTAAGGGATGGGATTTTCAAGGAGCTACCATTTCCCTTCATTATCTCGAAAAGGGCGATCCTACAATCATTGAAAAACAAATCGATTTTATTGGCGATTTAGATGAAAAGCAAAAGCAACGACTTTTAGATATCTCGGGAAGGTGTCCTGTCGCTAAAATGCTCTCCAAATCCATTTCTTTCGAAATAAAAGCGTAAACTGAAATTTACGCTTCATCTGATCTAACTCAGGCGTACGAAGTACGTTTTAAGCATCCGTGAACAAGCATTTCGGGTCATTGAAACACAGATTTAGGAAGACAAAATGACAGAGTCTAAAACAGTTTCTACCAACTTTTAAAGCCGATTGAATCCTATTTCTTTACAGATTTTTTGGTTGTCAAGGCAATACCAAGTCCAATTAACGCTGTATCGAACCCAGTTTTGACTTGTTTAGCCTTTCTCTGATCCTTCAATAATTTCGCTATTTCTATTGATGTAAGCATCTCAATTAATTTCTAGTTACTCCAATATAATCAAAATGCATACCATTCAAGAGGTGATCTCCTGAACTGTAGTGTTTGTCGAGTGTTTGGAAATTAACTTTTGCTGCAGGTATAGACAAATGCTGGAGGAAAATTCTTGATTGTGAAGCGAATAGATACCTTTTTATACTTTTTTTCAAGCATTTTTTTGGATTGCAGGGAATATTGAAATTGAACGTATTTCCCCGTATTCTTTAGGATGTCATAAGCGGCAGAAGTCACGTTGTTTCTTAATTTCTCAGGAAATACCATTAAAGGGAGTGATGAAATTACGCAATCTGCTTTTTCATTTTCGCCGAGGTACTTTTCGATAAATTCTGCTGAGTCATGTATCACGGTCACCCTTGGGTCGTTCATTCGCGCTGCAAGAGTATCGTGAAATTCATCATTTAATTCGAAGACGTATAATTTAGCATCAGCCGCCATTCGTTGAATAATGAGATCTGTGAAAATTCCATTCCCAGGGCCCAATTCAATGAGCACCTTTGCCTTATCGAAGTCAATGTTTTCTAGCATACGTTCTCCGAGAAACCGCGTACTGGGAGCAACGGCACCGACCATCTGGCGATCTTTAAAAAATTGTTTTAGGAATTTTCTCTTGGTCACCATCTGCTATTCTTTTATTGTCATTTTACCGTTATTGATAACCGCAACGATACGTCCTGTTAATTCACTGTTCAAATATGGCGTATTAAAGGCGTTCGAGTGAATCTGATCTTTTGTCAGCAACCATTTTTCATTCGGTTGAAACACGGTTAAATCGGCATCTCGACCTTCAGCAATTGGCGAATTATTAAGCTTCATCACCTGACGAGAACGACAAGACAGTGCGTCAATCACAGTGTTTAATTCGAATTCTTTCGTGGTTTGTAATGCACCAAAACTCGATTGAAAACCAATATTTCCATAATCAGCGAGGTCAAACTCGAGATCTTTTTCTTCCTTATCTTTGGGTCTGTGGTCCGTAGCGATACAATCAATTGTTCCGTCTTTAAGGCCTTCCCACAAAGCAATTCGATCCGATTCAAAGCGGAGTGGAGGCATTACTTTAAAATTGGAATCAAAATCCAAAACAGCTTCTTCGTTGTGCGTGAGATTGGCAACGTGAACATCAGCGGTTACATGGAGTCCTTTCGATTTCGCATTCCGGATTAATTTGACTCCTTCAGCCGTTGAAATGCCTGTTAAGTGAAGATTTCCTTCTGTGTATTCCAATAGGCGTAAGTTGCGCTCAATTTCGATGATTTCTCCAATCGAAGGATCGGCTTTCAATCCTGTTTTTGTTGAAGCCATCCCTTCGTTGACCATTCCTTTGCCTGCAATAAATTGGTTGCGCGAAAAAGTCATCACAGTTCCACCAAAATTACGAGCATACAAAAGTGCACGATACATAATTCCAGAATTGGTTGAAACTAAGTCATCCGAGAAGAGCTGTACCCCTTGCTGATGCATATCATACATTTCAGAGAGGTTTTCGCCTTTCATCCCAACTGTTAAAGCACCAATCGGGTGTATACTGCAAACATTGCCGTCTGCTTTACGTTGCATGTACTGAATTTGTGATTTCCCATCTACAACTGGTGTCGTTCCGGGAAGCACTGATATATGCGTGTATCCCCCAAAAGCAGCAGCACTTAATCCAGATTCGATTGTAGACTTATGTTCCATGCCTGGATCACAGAGATCAGATTTTAAATCTGCCCAACCAAGTGAAACATGCAAGTCGTTTGCTTCGATTGTTTTCGCGTCATCTGCTGAAATATTCTCAGAGATTTTCACAATTTTAGAGTCATCAATAAGAAGATCCACGGTTTGTCCATGGAAAGATGATTGCGCGTTGACAATCTTTGCTTTCTTGATCAAAATTTTCATGTGGTACGGTTCTATTTTAGGATTCTCACCAGTAGCATTTCAGCAACAACAAAAATAAGCGTTAAAACAATACAAATTTTCCAGTAGCTAAATGGTTTGTCAATATCCTTTGTTGATAATTCACTTGAATTGCTGATCTCGTTGTACTGAAATGTATTCGCTCCAAAAATTGATGCGATCTCAGCCTCTTCGAAATAATTCAATTGTGACTCTGATCGGGCATAGTTCAAACTTAAGTTTCCGACGGGTTCGCTTGTGGTGATATCATAATTTCCCGCAAGCAATTGTTCGAAGTTATCCAGTTTATTCAATGATAAATAATGAACACCTGAGATCTCGCTGTGTTGTGGAATAACATCCAGTCCCTCTCGTTTAATATGAAAAACTTGATCGCGACTGATCTCTTCAAAAACAGGATACTCGGCATCTTGTCCGATAGTTAATGCTATTGGTTGTTGACGTTTTGAAAGTTCGGCCATGCGCAACAAAATCGTAGTGAAAAGTACATCCTTGGATATGGAGCCAAAGTCTTCATGAGCAGAACTGTAAAACATAAATGCGTTCCCGTTGCTTTTAGCGTAGGACAGAAGTGGCAATCCGTTTTGAAGCACAATTAAATCCGAAGAACGCGTGTCTGATTTAATGGCGCGGAAAGTTTTACTAACTCCAGGAAGATTAATGTCTGGGTTTTTCTCTTCAAAAACACCGTTGTAGAATGGGTCGGTATACGTCAAAGATTTAATGCGATTCCCAGAACTAACACCGTTTCCGATGTTTGGAAGTTTGTATTCTCCTAACAATTGATTCCAGCCGTTCAAGTCGGGTGTTTTCCCTGGAAACAATGCAATGGAACCTCCTGTTTTGGAGAATGCTTCCAAATAACTAATAATCCCAGATGGCATTTGATTGGCGCCATTAATTACCACTAGGTCTTTTCGTTGGAAGTCGTTATTCGTTAATGAGGTAATCTCCTTCACAAGGCAATTGTAGGCGTCGTTCAGTTCGTAAATGACATGTGCTCCAGAAACAGCGTCCTCACCATTTATGACGAGCACATTTGTTTTATCGATAACTTCGTAGGAGAGGTAGTAATTATCATCGAAAAAGACACTTTCATCCGTTACATTCACCACGCCTTTTTTCCAACCTTTATTCTTGTGATTGTAGGAAACGGAAGTTGTAACGGCTTTCTTGGCTGGTGCGTTCACAAATATCGTCTTGTTGTAATCTTCAATGCGAATCGTCAGCTCCAAGTTTTCAATATCCTCTGGATTGTTGTTTTGAACTTTGATATTCAGCGTATTGTTTTGACCAGGACGATGAATTGGAGCACTGAACCAAAGTGAGTCGATGTAAATGTTTGCGTTGGTTTCAGGAATGAGTCGGGTTGGATAATACGTAATATCGTGTTCTTCGACCTTCATTTGTTTGGAAGCATCTTTTTGGAAATCACTGAAAATAAAGTAGTTTACTTTCGTTTTTGCGTCCTCATCAAATTGGCGAGACAATACCTCTTGTTGCCATTGCGTCGCTTGGTTGATGCTTCTGGTGAGCGGACTTAATTCGATTGCATCAATTTTTTCCAGAGCTTCACGTTTATTGAGAATACGTTCTTCTCGACCTGACATTTCGTTCGTTCCAATGATAAAACGTGTATCTGCAGATGCTTTTTCAATAATTTCTTTTGCCTTTTCTCTAGACTCTGAGAGTAATTCTCCCTCAGGACCACGCGCTTGCATGGAAAAACTGTTGTCGAGATAGAAACAATAAATCGGTGATTTTGAACTTAGTTGATCTTTCGAATCACTGAAATACGGCTGCGCAAAAGCGAGAACGAGAAACAAAAACGCGAAAAATCGAGAAAGTAGTACAAGGATATTTTTAAGCCTCTGTGTCGATTTGGTTTGTTGTTCGACGTGTTTGATGAAATTAAGACTCGAGAAATAGAGTGTTTTGTATCGCTTAAAATTGAATAGATGAATTACGATGGGAATCGCCAGTAGTAGGAGCGACCAAAGGAATTCAGGATACAAAAACTTCATGTGATCAAAGATATAATTTCAGTCGGATTATTCAGCGTTGAGGGCACACGAAGTTCTCAAAAAAGGTTAATCCTTGGCAAAGCCCTCAAATGCGCCCAAACCAAACAAGGCGAAATCGTATTTTGCAGGATCGTTTGGATCAAATTTTTTCAAGACATGCATCACTTCTTCTAGCGCTTTCCAGTCGTTTTGCTTCCTTTTTAATAGTTTCAGTTTTGCTGCGACTCTTGCTGTGTGAACGTCGAGAGGGATCATTAATTCAGACTTCGGAATCGACCTCCAGACACCAAAATCTACCCCGTATTTGGCGTCACGCACCATCCAACGTAGATACATGTTCAATCGCTTTGCTGCCGAGTTCCTCGATGGATCAGATATGTGCTTTTCCGATCGTTTTTCATGCGTTTCTTCGAACATCTCTTTCCGAAAAGAAACAATTCTCCCTTGTACCCCTGGGAATTTTGGATCCGAATAAAATGAATCTTCCAAGGAATTAAACTTCTGGTAAATCCGTTTTAATGCTCTGAAGAAAAAGTCCAAATCCATCGCGTTAAAAGTTCGATGAACAAAGTCGGGTAGTGTATTCGCCTCGTAATTCATAATAAATTCATGAGGTGTATTTCCCATGATATCAAGAATACGCTCGCCACTTCGGATGATCATTGTTCTGTTTCCCCAAGCAATGGTCGAAATCAACAATCCTGCAATTTCGATGTCTTCTTTCTTCGTAAATTGATGGACCAATTGGATGGGGTCACTCTGAATAAATTTGGGGTGCTCGTACTGAACTACTTTTTCGTCGAGAAATATTTTTAACTCACTTTTCGTCATTGTAGCGAAAATACTGAATTATTAAAGTTCTAATGTTCTAATGTTCTTTCTTGTTGTAGTAAAATATGTAGGACTGAAAATAATTGGGGTCTTTGATGTCGAATGTTTCGATAGTGATATCCTCCGTTCTTTCAACGATTTTATCTCCACGAAAATCTTGAAGGACATAGGGAGATATAAATTCAAATTTGCGCTTTTGTGAATAAAAACTTTTACTGGGAAATGAAATTTCAGGGATTAGCTCTGTTGTTCCATCAGAATTCACAGGAATTACTTTATGATAACTTTTTTGATTGCCATTTCTTTTAGTAACGCGCTCGTATTGAATAAATTCAATTTCCAATGATTTTGGTTTTCCGCTTGAATCTAGAATCCAACGCTCTTTTCGAGTATTGCTAATTTTCCCTCTCAGATATACTGAAGATTCCGTGTAATGGCTATCTGGCTTATAAATGTAGTAGGGGATGTGACCTTTTTCAACAGGAAAAGCATACGTCATCACACTATCCAGAGTTGTCAAATAGTGCACTCGTAGTTTTCCATCACGCCAATTTTTATATTCAAGCGTCGAATCATTTTTATGAAGCACAAGTTCTCGATACGTGTCAACACCGTTCTTCATGTCTTTTAGCTCTATCATTCGATTTAAGTCGTCGTAGATGTAATGCGACTCAAATTGATTACCATTATTTTCAGAAGTGCCTTTATATGGAAAGCCATTTTGATTTAAAAACCATGATCTTAATAATGTAGTAACTGTATCCTGTCGTGCATCTTTTGGCTTCTCTATTGGTTCGAATGTCGTGGGTTGAAAACCAACTTTATATGTGTCGGGCATTTGGTGATTCCAAACATCAATCTTTATAATGCCGGCATTCCGAATCAGTTCTGGTTTCGGTAATTGAGAGGTGGAGCACAGTGGGAGAAGAAGAAATAAAAAGAGTGCTTTCATAATTTAAAGTACAATTATTAAGCGATTTCGTTCAATTTGAAATGATAGCGCCATCCGACATGCGGAGCGTTCGATCCGTCATTTTTGCTAAGTCATTGTTGTGCGTGACGATGATGAACGTTTGATTGAATGCATCGCGCAAATCGAAGAAAAGTTGATGCAATTCTTCCGAATTTTTACTGTCGAGGTTGCCAGATGGTTCGTCTGCGTACACGACTTTCGGCTTATTTATAAGTGAACGCGCAACAGCAATTCTTTGTTGCTCGCCTCCAGAAAGTTCGTTAGGCTTGTGATTGGCTCGAGATTCCAATCCAAGCATTTCCAATAATTTCATTCCTTCGACTTTGGCTTCTTTCATGCTTGAGCCTTTGATTAAAGCAGGTAGAGCAATGTTCTCGATAGCGCTAAATTCGGGCAAAAGTTGATGAAATTGAAAAATAAATCCGATAGAGGTATTTCTGAAATGTGAAAGTTGCTTAGAAGAAAGTTTGAATGGATTGATGCCGTCAATTTCCAAGGTTCCTTGGTCGGGATTATCCAATGTTCCCAGAATTTGCAAAAGGGTTGTTTTACCTGCTCCAGAAGACCCGACGATAGAAACGACTTCTCCCGTTTGAATTTCAAGATCAATTCCCTTGAGAATTTTTAGATCTCCGTACGATTTGGTAATTCCTTTTGCTTGAAGCATTTACTTTCCAAGTTTTAATGAATGCCCCATTTTATCGCGCTTCGTCTTCAGATAAAGCTCGTTGTGTTGATTGCTTTCAATCTCTAATGCTACGTTTTCTACGATTTCTAGTCCGTAACCTAAAAGTCCAGTACGTTTCGTAGGATTGTTGGACATCAGACGCATTTTGGTTACTCCTAAATCACGAATGATTTGAGCACCAATACCGTAATCGCGTTCATCTCCTTTAAAACCAAGCTTAATATTTGCTTCAAGTGTATCGTATCCTTCTTCCTGAAGTTTGTAAGCTTTCAATTTGTTTTGAAGTCCGATTCCTCTTCCTTCTTGATTCATATAAACGATTACGCCTTTTCCTTCTTCCTCAATCATTTGCATTGATTTCTGAAGTTGTGGGCCGCAATCACATCGGCATGAACCAAAAATATCTCCTGTCATGCAAGACGAGTGAACGCGAACCAAAACAGGTTCATCTTTGTTCCAAGTTCCTTTCACTAAAGCCAGATGTTCTTTTTCGGAATTGGTTTCTTTGAAGAGGTGAAGATCAAAATCACCATCAGTTGTTGGCATTTTTACATCAATAATGCGCTCAATTAGCGATTCTGTTTTGATTCGATATTCGATGAGATCTTCAATTGAAATGATTTTTAAATCAAATCTTTTGGCTATTTCCATCAGCTGTGGAAGTCGCGCCATGGTTCCATCTTCATTCAAAATCTCGACAATGACACCAGCAGGTTCAAATCCAGCCATTCTAGCGAGATCAATTGCAGCTTCCGTGTGCCCAGCGCGACGCAAAACACCGCCTTTTTTAGCACGAAGTGGAAAAATGTGTCCTGGTTTGCCTAGTTCTTCAGGTCGGATTTCAGGATCAATGAGTGCTTGAACTGTCTTGGATCGATCGCTGGCACTAATTCCAGTCGTACAACCGTGACCAATAAGATCAACGGAAATAGTGAATGGTGTTTCGTAAGCAGCTGAGTTGGATTGAACCATAAGATTTAGCCCTAAATCATCACAACGATCTTCAATCAAAGGTGCACAAACCAATCCTCGACCGTGCGTCACCATAAAATTGATGATTTCCGGAGTGATATTGCGTGCTGCAGTCAAGAAATCCCCCTCGTTCTCTCGGTTCTCATCATCCACAACGATAATAACTTTACCGTTTTTTATTTCCTCTAAAGCTTCTTCGATTGTGTTCAACACGAATTCCATTCCTCTCTAATTTGCCACAAAATTACACGAAATATCTCACTTAATGGTCGATTCTACGTGATTTTGATTCATTATCTCTATGAGTTGATAAGTAGTTTCTTCCCAACTGTATTTCTCTTTTACGAAGTCTTGCGCTGCCGCTGCGATCTGCGTTCTTGTCTCACTTGATTCGAGTAGGTATTTCATCTGAGAGATGATCTCTTCAGATGTATTCCCAACGAGAATTTCTTTACCATCCGTCGCTTCAATTGGATTGTTTGCGAGATCCGTAGTGATACAGGGCGTTTTAAGTGCCATAGCTTCCAATAACTTGTTTTGCATTCCAGTTCCAATTTTCATGGGAGCTAAAAAGATTTTACCGTTTAAATACGCATCTCGAATGTCCTCAACCCAGCCAGTAATCTCCAGTTGAGAGTTGTGCTGTGCGATTTTCACCAAACTAGGATGGGGTGTCGCACCTGAAACCAATAATTTAGACGCCGGAAATTTGGGCAAAATCGCTTCTACCATATATTTTACAGCGTCAATATTTGGAGGGTAGGACATGTTTCCGACGAAAACAAAATCATATTCTTCAGGTCGTTCCAATGTTTCAAAAAAAGAAGGGGCGATGCCGTTGGGAATGCAATGAATTTTTTCTCTCTCTGGATGCGAAATCAATTGCCGATCCTGTCGACTAATGATGGTGTGATTTTCAAAGAAATCGAAGATTTTCAGTTCATATTTCTTTAACCGTTTTGCTTCCAAACGAAAAAGCCATTTGTCATACCAATGCCGTCTTTCTATTCTTCTTTCTATGCCTGTGCTTAAGGCGTCCATATAATCTAAAGTCTTTGGGATATGATGTATGTTTTTTACGTATTCCGTTGTTCTAATTAGTTGACAATAAATATGTTTATATTCATTTTCTTCAACTAAAGATTTAATTTTTTTTCGCGCTAAATTTGAATAGAAATAGTGTACTTGAAAAGGCAATTCCGAAAACAAGGCAAGTGCGAATGAAAGGGTGCGTCTCCATTTTGGAATATAGGCAATGACGATTCTGGAACAATAGGTTTCAAGCATTTGTTGATGTGCCATAGAAACTTTAGAATCACTTGTCGCGAACAGCGTAATATCATACGTCTTGCTCAATTCTTTTATTTGATAAAAAGCACGGAGTTTGTCACCTTTTTCCAAAGGAAAAGGAAACCGCGAGAGCACGATTAATAACTGGGGTTTATGTGCTTGTGATGAATTCAAGAACGTTGTCTGTTATCGTTTTAGGATTGTAATGCAAATTAATGACAGATTTCGCCTGTTTTCCGAGAGTTATGCGTTTCTTTTCATCATTCACAAGTTCATAAACATTGTTGATCATGGATTCTTTCGAATCTGCAATGATTAAACCACTTAAATCTTCTATTCCAGACGCTCCCAGACTCGTTGTTATTATCGGGACTCCATAAGACATCATTTCTAAAACTTTGATACGAACGCCAGAACCTGATTGAATGGGAGAGATCAGAATCCCTTGGTTTTTAATAAAGGTTTCAATGGATGAAACGAAACCAGTACAAATGATACCATTCGCATCATTAGTGGAGTAACGGTAATTCGCATCTTTACCAGCAATTGAGAACTTAATTCCTGGTAATTTTGTGCGAATCTCTGGCAGTATCGAAATTACCTGATCTACAGCTTCAATGTTGGGTGTCCAGTTCATCGCTCCGAGGTGGAAAAGATCTGTTTTTGAATAGTCATGCATATAATCTGCAGTTTTTATCCCCACTGGAACCACAATGCCATCTGTATTTATACCGAGTTGTTCGAACTCTTTTAAATCATCTGTTGAAATTGACAGAATCCGATCCGCTGCTTTGAGCGTATTGATCTCAAAATTCTTTAGATCACGAGAAAGTTTTGTTAGATACCATTTCTTGAATGGATTCTGTTTACAGCGCGCCAAATCTTCCCAAATTTTAAACTCGACATTATGTGTTCTCACGAAAGTTTTTACGCCGTTTTTTTGAAATTGTGATAGATAGCGAGCCGCGAAGACATTGTCAAAAATAACAGCATCGAATTGCTCTTCTTTGATCTTTTGTTCAAGTAAAAGCACGAACTTTTCAGAAAAGAAGCGTTCAACATTGTAGGATTTCTTAGAAAACAAATTTTGCATTGCTTTCAGAGGCTTAAGCGTGGTATCGATGGCAACAGCGTTAAGTGTCACCTTATTCCGAATGTCTTCAGGGAATTTCTCTTCGAAAAAGGGGTGCTTGTCAGTACACAACATTAAGTAGTGTACCTCAAGATTCGCATCTACAAGGTTTTGGAGAAAAGCGGCACTTGCGACACATCCTCCGTCAATTTTCGGGTAAGCTGGTTTATGACCAATGAATGCAATTTTCACTTTTCCGATTTTCTAAATAGTTTTCGCCAGTATTCACCGCTGTTAATCGGTATGTCTTTTGCCGCTGCTCGCATAACGAAGAATGCTATGGGCGCTAAGATCATTGCCGAAAACCACATTCCAAACCAAGGGGATACTGTGTGCGCCTCTGCGAGATTGTTCCCAATTGAAATGAGCACGTAGTACAACATGAATAGGAGGGCGGCAATAACTACAGGAGCGCCAAATCCACCGCGTCCTACAATGGCTCCTAATGGTGCACCAATAAAAAACAGGACTAAAATCGATGCTGTAAGTGCGAATTTTCGGTTGAACTCGACCATGTATTTGTCAAGGTCGTTTTCCATGTTTTGAATAAAGTTGATTTGTCCACCTAAATTGCGCTTTATCGTCCGAATGTTTGATTTGGCTTTGTTAATGGCATCAATTTTTTGTTGATATGGAAGTTTATCAAACTTCGCAACATGGCTCGGGGCATTCTTGAGATCATCATCTATTTCCTCAGTATTTAATTGCACTTGGTCTCGATTGATGAAATTTTTTGAGCTGAAATAGGGGTGTGCCGACAGAATATTCTTGCTAAAACTTGCTAAAACCGTCTTCCCTTTCTGACGCACGCTATCGGTCGCATCATTGATCTGGAAAACGTTGAGCATCTCGTATTTGTCAGTTAGAAAATCTTCATCAGACTTTTGCAGGTCGAATCCACTAAGGTTGATCTTGTAGGTCGAATAATCGAAAAGTGATTTACGCCCTGGATGATTTGGGTTGGGTTGATGCACTTTTCCATTGGGCAGCTTTTTCGGAGTCGTCGGCGCTAATTCTTCCGTGACAGAACCATTTTTCAATTCGAAAAACAAATACTTTCCATTGACAGATTTATACAATTTGCCAGAGGCGGCACGGATGGTTTTAATTTCCGTTGGGCTTGTGTGATCATGAATTAGAATTCCCTCGAAATCATTGTCTTTACCTTCGTCAACTTTGATTGTATAGCCATCAAACTCATGATTGTAAACGCCTGGCGTGATAACAGCTGAAATCTTAGTGTTTTGAATATCGAAAATAAGAGTATGCCATTTTAGATTGGCGACGGGAATGACATAATTGGCAAAGTAAAATGTAAATCCAGCGATAAATAACACCAAAACGAAAAGTGGTTTTATGATTCGATAAAGCGAAAGGCCAGAAGACTTCAGTGCGATCAGCTCGTTGTTCTCAGAAAGATTTCCGAGTGTCATTACAGATGAAAGTAATATCGCAAGTGGAAGTGCGAGAGGGATTAATCCTGCTGCTGCATAGAAGAGAAGCTCAATGATTATGCTGACATCAATCCCTTTTCCCATAAGATCATCAATGTATTTCCAAAAGAATTGCATGACCAGCATGAACATGGAAATCGCGAAGGTCGCTAAGAAGGGACCAGCAAAAGATCGTATGCTAAAGAAATAAAGTCGTTTCACGGTGGCGCAAGTTAGCTATTTTGCCGTTTTTACCGGTAAACGATGAAGAAATAAAAATATTGGATTACGCTCCTAAAGTGCGTCGAAGTGTCGTCACTTGTTGTTCCCACAATCGTTGTGCTTCTTCCAATTCATCTGCCTCGGCAAAATCAGTTACTGTAAGAATTACGGATTTCGTCATAGGATCGACCTCATAGCGAAGCTCGAAATAAACATCTTCGTCCTCGTTTTCAACCCATTGCCAGCGAATACGAGCATTATTCTTTTTGGAAATCAACTTAGCTTCTTCTTCCGAACCGTCCCAAATGAAAGTGTACACGTCGTCTTTGATGTTCACATCGTCAGCGAACCATTCGCTTAATCCACCTGGTGTTGAAACAATATTATCCAGAACTTTAATGGATGTTTTGAGTAGGTATTCGAGTTCGTATTTTTCTTTTTCCATATTGGGGAATTCGTAAGGTCTAGTAAAAAGCGCAATATACGCATTCTTACGCTCTTACGCGTTCATTCTTTTGATAAGTAATCAATTGTGTTGAAAACTTTGTTACATCGCATAAAATGAATAATACGATGATTTCAAGCGATTTCAACCCGTGAATAAGTATTACAGATTAAATACTTGCTGCGACGATCTCATTAACTGCCTTCAAATTGATCGCCCCGCGTTCACCCATTTCATTCCAGCTTCGCTCCTCGAAAATAGAAGTAATGTACTCTGGTAATCCATCCGTGTCCTGTGAATAGTCTGAAACTTTCGTGTCAACGCCCAATTCGTGGAAGAATGCTTCCGTTTTTTGAATGGCAGCTCTTGCGATTTCTTCATCAGAACCATTTAGATTGCAAACGCGTTTTCCGTACTGAACTAATTTTGCCTTTTTGTTTTCAAATTGATTTTCGAAGAGTCGTGGTCCAATAATCGCCAACGTTCTAGCATGATCGATTCCGTATTTTGCGGTAAGTTCATGACCAATCATGTGAGTCGTCCAATCGGTCTTCACACCGCAACGCAGATTTCCGTTCAACGCATGAGAAGCACACAGCATAAAATTCGATGCAAGTACGTAATCATCTGGCTTTTCAACCACATCTTTTATTTCAATCAACGTTGAAAGGACAGCTTCAGCTTCACGCTCCTGAAGTTTGTTATCACTCGGAAAAGTCAAGTATTGCTCTAAAACATGCATAAATGCATCGATAATTCCATTCGCCAATTGTTTTTTTGGCAAGCTTGCAACCACGGTTGGATCACAAAACGAGAATTTCGGGAAGAATAGCGGACCTCCCATTGTTCGTTTTGCGCCAATCTCTTTACGACTTATAACTGCACCCGAATTCACTTCCGAACCCGTCGCTGGGATTGTTAGCACCGTGCCAAAGGGAACTGCAGTATTGAAAACACAACCTTCTTTTCGTTCCAGAACATCCCAAGGATCACCATCGTAACCAATCGCACCACTGATGAATTTCACTCCATCGATCACAGATCCGCCGCCCAAAGCCAAAATGAAATCAACGGATTCAGCTCGCGCAACTTCCACGGCTTCCATGAGTTTTGAAAATTCAGGATTGGCTTCAATGCCTCCAAACTCGACTATTTTGAAGTCATTACCAAGTTGCTCCAAAATCTGATCGTAAAGACCTATTCTTTTCACTGAACCGCCACCATAAGCAATCATTACTTTGGATGCGTTTTCTTCCTTCAATAGTTCGGGTAGACGACCAAACTGATCTTTTCCGAACACCACTCTCACTGGGTTAATAACTTCAAAATTTTCCATGGACTAAAGACTAAAGATAATTCCAATTTTTTTACGAGAATTCATGCTGGCAACATTTTTTATTGACAAAATGAAGCGATTGTTTCGATTGACTCTAATTTTTGGAATTATTTCTTTTCATATAACGATTTAGCAATTCAATAATCGAAAAAGCCTTGAAATGTTAACATAAGCAGTTTCGCTATATTCGCTTCAAATTCAAATCAATGTCTAAAGCGTTTATCCTTCTCCTATTTATTTTCCTCGGATTCCATGCTCATTCTCAGCAAGAAGAAAAGTATTCCACCGCGAATCAACCGTATTGGGTGCAACTGATGTACTCTGAAAATGCAGACCCAGGTAATGTTATCAAGGAGTATGAGTCTTATTACGCATCACATGAATTCATTAAAAATCAAAACACTCAGTATTACAAACGCTGGATTCGCTCTATTGGTCGAGAAACAACCATGAATGCAAATTCAAAAGAAAGCGAAAGTTATGTGAAAAAGTCACTTTTCTATGCCAATCAGAAAGCTCCGAATTCGGACTGGCAGTGCATTGGACCTAGAGATTTTGATTTTGATGCGGCAAGTAGAAGTTATGCTCCGGGTGCAGCCCATGTGTACACTGTGAAGCACTCTGTTAGTGATCCAACAATAATGTTTGCCGGAACTGCAACTGCTGGTCTTTGGAAGTCTACAGATGCAGGTCAGAGTTGGTCATTAGTCACTCAAAACCTTGTTGTGAATCAAATTTTTGCGATAGAGATAGATTTTTCCAATCCCGACATTGTATACTTCGAGTCTGGCGGTAATCTCTACAAGACCACAGACGGTGGAGTGAATTGGAATATTATTGGAGATGCGGGTTTTCAAGCTGGCGATCATGCTGTGAAAGACATTGTGATGTCGCCAACGAACAATCAACGAATCTACCTCACTTCTCAACTAGGTTTTTATGTGACAACAGATGGGGGGGCGAATTGGACGCAAATCATGGCAGGTGAATTTCAGGAAACAGAACTCAACCCCGCAGATCCAACGATGGTTTACACGATAAAAGTGGTCAACAACAAAACAGAATTCTACCGTTCTCAGGATTCAGGTCAAACTTTTTCAATTCAGACAGCAGGCTGGCCAAATCCTATCGATCCAATTGACGAGCAACTTCGTGTCGAAATCGCTGTGACAGCTGCCAATCCGAACGTAATTTATGCGAATGCAACGGGATCCGCGAACGGAGGGAGCGGTACGTATGGAATTTATAAATCTACGGATAACGGTTCTTCTTGGACGTTTCAATGTTGTGGTAATCAGCCTGCAGGACCTCCTAGTCTGACCAATAAAAACTTAATGGGTTGGGATAAGGAAGGTCAGGATGATGGTGGTCAATACTATTATGATGTCGCATTGGAAGTTGATCCAAATAATGCCAACAAATTATTTCTTGGAGGTGTAAATCATTGGATTTCGGAAGATGGTGGAGTCACTTGGACGTGTCCCGCAAAATGGTCTGAACCAGGAGAACCAGGATACGTGCATGCGGATATTCACGACATTCGTTTTCTCAATGGCGAGTTGTGGATTGCTTGCGATGGTGGTTTATTCAAATCGACGGATGGTGGTGCCAGTTTTTCGCGTTCCATGTTTGGAATAGAAGGAACTGATTTTTGGGGATTTGGCGCGTCTCCGCAAACGGACGTGATGTTGGGAGGTGCGTATCATAATGGAACGTTGCTCAAAGATAACAATGCATACACAAACGGTTGGATATGCACAGGAGGAGGCGATGGCGTTCGAGGATTCGTGAATTTTGGAAACGATCGATGGGCATACGACGATTATGAAGGGCGAATTCTCTCTGGGGATCGAACGCAGAACATTCAATCCTTTCAATTTGACTCGCTACCAAACTCATCTTATATAACAGGGAGTTCGAGCAATTTAGAGTGGGATCCAAGAAACATTAATCACATTTATTTAGGCAGAGGAAAAAATCTACTCAAAACCGAGGATAATGGAGCTTCATTCGAAATAGTGGCAAGCTTCGCGGCGAATGTGATGCAAATTGAACAAGCGCGAACAAACCTTAATGTATTTTATATTACAACATATCAGGATTGGTGGGGAGATAAAAAAATCTGGAGATCTACTGATGGAGGACAAAGCTTTTCTGACATTACTCCACCCAATTCGCTTTTGGTCAATGAAACATGGGTGCCTTATGATATCGCGGTCAGTGGAACTGATGAGAACACTGTTTGGGCGGTACGCACTTCGCAATACAGCAGCTATCCAAATTTGAACGGAAAAAGCGTTTATAAATCAACCGACGCTGGTGCAACTTGGGTAAATTACACAACGGCAACGTTAGACGGGGAGTGGATTACCAATATCGAACACCAAGAAGGTACGGATGGAGGCGTTTACCTCGGCACGAGACGCGCTGTGTATTACCGAAACAACTCGATGTCGGATTGGCAATTATTCAATAACAATCTACCTTTAAGCACGGCCTCGACGAAATTAGTCATTAAATACAAAGACAAGAAACTACGAAATGCTACCAACCGCAGTGTTTATGAGGTTGAATTGTACGAAACTTCGGAGCCTATTGCTCAAATTGCCGCCGATCGATTCAAAGTGAATTGTATGAATGAGTTTGTTCAGTATATCGATCATTCCGTGCTTTCAAGCGACAATGCTACGTGGCAATGGTCGTTTCCTGGTGGTTTCCCAAATTCGTCAACAGCACAGAATCCTTTAGTTCAATATACTGCTTCTGGTACCTATGATGTTACCCTAACAGTCACGGATGACTATGGAACCAGTACGCAGTCCTATACAGCATTCGTAGAATATGTTCAAAATCCAACCAGTCTTGATGTCGTGGAAGATTTTGAAGCAGGTGTTTCATCTGACTGGACACTTTTCAACGCGAACAACTCGTATAATTGGACAGAAACCTCCGTCTCAGATGGACCGTATTGTACAACAACGAATTGCCTGCGCTTAGATCATTTTAATGTTGACGCAGTAGGAGATGAAGCTGAATTAATTACCCAAACGATAGATTTGTCAAATGCTCTCTCTGCGGAAATCCATTTTGATTATGCGTATGCGAAATACGGAGGAAGCTATGAAGATGGTTTTCGAATTGATATCTCAACGGATTGCTGGGACTCTTTTGATACGCTTTGGTATAAGTTTGGTGACAGTTTAGCGACCGTTCCCAACGAGAGTAACTTCTGGACTCCAACAGACTGTGCAGACTGGTCAGTGAACAATATTGTAGATATATCGAATTTCATCGGTCAAGATGTTATGATTCGATTTGTAGGAATTAATGGTTGGGGAAATAATTTTTATCTCGACAATATCAACATCACTGGACAACTCGCAGATATCACCAGTCTTTCATTAGGAGAAATTCAAGTGTATCCAAATCCTTCTCAAGGAACTTTTGTTGTCGTTCACGATACTCCAAATCTTAATTATGAAGTTTTGAGTATTGATGGTAAGTTAATTCAAACTGGAGTATTGGGAACAGCAAAGTCAACGATTGATGTCGCAGCTCCTTCTGGGGTTTATGTCTTGCTTCTCAATAAAAACGGACAATCAACGAATCGAAGAATTGTGATTCGTTAACTTATTAGACGAATTGAATTAAGGATTCTTCGTAAATTGCTGTATGATTTGGCGCATACTAACCAGAGCTTGGCTGTCCTATATTTCAGTAGTTGTAGAGGTATTATTTGCCTTCATTCTGGCGTTTCTTGTTTTTGCATTTTACGGCGAAGCCATTCCTGTTGGGAATCAGCAAAACACAGGAGACGTATATTTTTATGTTCGGTCGAATGGAATTCACACGGAAATTTGCTTTCCGGTAAAAAATGAAGTGGTGGATTGGACCACATTTCTCTCTCTTGACGACTATGAAGCCACCGCGCCTCAAGAATTCATTTCAGTGGGTTGGGGAGATAAAGGATTTTATATGAATACGCCAGAATGGAGCGACTTGACTCTGGGAACAGCATTCACCGCGATTGCCATTCCTTCGCCGACTGCGATGCATGTTGGTTATGAATATGAACCTCTGGAAAATGAACACTGTTACAAAGTTCGCGTCACGCGAAAACAATATAAAAACATGGCGTCTTTCGTTCGTGAATCCTTTAAGCAGAAAGGGGAGGAAGCAATATTAATCTCAGGGGAAGGTTATGGAGATTGGGATAATTTTTACGAGGCGAATGATAACTATCATCTTTTCCGAACATGTAATACTTGGACAAATGAAGTTCTGAAACAAGGAGATGTCAGAACTGCCTTGTTTGCAGTTTTTCCCAATGCTGTCATGGGGCATTTGCGTTGATAGAGATGATTTTGAGTGTTATCTCAGGTATAATGTATCTTTTTGTTTCTATCTTTGGAACGACTTTTGCAAAAGCGTCGACTGCATTTAAATTACTCACATTATGAAAATTACTACACTTTTATTTACTCTTTTGTTGTCCATCAGCTCATTTGCTCAAAGAACGGGCGACGTTGTTATTTATAACAATTCAGGATATCAATTTCATGTCGTTTTGAATGGGATTAAGCAAAACGCAAAAGCGGAAAGCAATGTGCGCATTCAAGGATTGGAAGGTGCGTTTTATGGATGTTTAGTAATCGCTGACGATAATACATTTTCAATTGAGAAGAACATTATCGTGAAATCGGATACGCTAATAACGTATCAAATAACAAATAAAAAAGGAAAGTATAAGTTGCGCTTCTTTTCAGAAGTTCCCATGGCAAAAGCGCCTCAAACAGCTGGTCAGTCGACAATCGTTTATCATACAGAAGAGATCCCAACACAAACAACAATGGTGAATTCATCATCAGGCAGTGAAAACGTACAAATGAATGTAGAGATGAATGCCTCAGGTTCACAGCCGAATACTGGCACTCAAACAACACAAACGGTCACAACGACAACCACGGTTACTGAAGGGAATTCACAAATGAATACCGGAGCAACCAATACGGAAGAAAACGTATCGATCTCCATGTCGGCAGGTGAAAACGGAATAAATGTGAATATGAATGTTTCAGGAATGGATGCCAATGAGGAAATGAACATGGAGGTGACTGGTACCGAAATGGGAGGGACTTCAATGTATCAAGAGACAACTACAACAACAACGTATTCTGAAACGACGGTTATTGAAAGTGGCACTGAAATGGAAACGCATTCAACATCAAATAGCGCTAATCCTGTGACAGATTGTTATATTTCGGAGGCAGAAGCGAATAAAGCCATTCAACTTATCGAAAGTGAAACATTTGCGGACGATCAGTTGACAATGGCCAAAGCACTTGTTTCTAAAAAATGTTTGAGCGTTGAGCAGATTGGAAAAATCGCCGATATTTTAACATTTTCCGACGATCGTATGGAATTGATGAAAGCTGCCTATACTTTTTGTTTGGATCGGGATTCTTATTACCAATTGTTATCGAAATTCACTTTTTCTGAGGATAAAGAGGAGCTGCAAAGATTCATTAACGAGAATTAAAGTCACTCTTTTCATTCAATTTTGAAAATTCTTCGAGGCACTGATCGCTCAACGCAATAAATAAAGATTGTATATTTGAAACGTGAAAACTGTCATTTACATATTTTTTTGTGTTCTCATTTGTGTTCCAGCATTTGGACAACAATTACCTCAATTCACGCAATTTCAAACCAATCAATACTTAATAAACCCAGCAGCTACAGGAGCTGAGGACTTTATGAATGTATCGTTGGGTGGTCGTTTGCAATGGACGGGATTTGAAGATGCACCGAAGACTAGTTTCGTTTATCTCTCTACTCCAGCAGAAAAATTTAGAAGTGCGATGATGAAACGTACTTATGGAAAAGTACGCCGTGGAAACAAAAGTGTAAAACATCCGAAGATGCGCGTGACGAGCATTGTTCAAGCATTTGGTGGTCAATTGGCAATCGATCAATTTGGAGCATTTCGATCTTTGAAGTTCGCGGGTTCTTATGCTGTGCATTTGCCGCTTTCTCGCGATTATAAATTGTCTTTTGGAACGAATGCTGGTCTGAGTTCGCGTACTTTTCTTGCTGATAAAGCGCAGGTTCTAACAAGCATTACGGGAGCAGGTAATGATGCCTTGTACAATGCACAGATTAGTGGTGGCAATCAAAATATAATGGACATTGACGCAGGACTGTACTTTTATGGAAAAGGCCTTTATGTGGGTTTCTCTGGAATGCAGCTCACACGCGATCTTGTTAAATTCGGTAATCTCAATGCCAATTTTTCTCCAGTAATGCACTTTTATGGCTCCGCTGGATACCGATTTGAAGTGAATTCTAGACTTGATATTTCACCAGGTTTCCTCGTTCGATATGTTCCAAATGCGCCGGTAACATTGGAGGCAAACGTATTGTTTGATTTCAACAAAACGTATTGGATTGGAACATCGTACCGTCATTTAGATGCTGTAGCTGTGCTCGCAGGAATAAATATTTCAGAGAAATTCAGAATAGGCTACTCTTTTGATTTGAGTATTTCTCGCTTGATAAAGTACAATAGCGGTGGACACGAATTGGTACTTTCATTCCTTTTCGGGAAATCCAATCGCTCTTTCTCTCGAATTTGATTCGTTTTAATTTCCCTACACTTTTTTTCTACCAGTTTCTGAAGAGCGATGACGGTAAAAAAGGAATCAATTAGTAAGTTGATTTTCGTTGAGACGAATAGAAAACTTGAGGTGATTGATTATTCTACAGAAACGCCTTTCCAGAACGCAATTCGTCCTTTTATTCCCTTTGCCAACTCTGAAGTTTCTGGATAGTACCATGCTGCATCTTTATTCGTTTTGCCATCGACATTTATTGAATAATAGGAAGCCGTTCCCTTCCATGGACAAACTGAGTGGGTATCGCTATCTGTGAAGAATTCTGATTTTATTGCATCTGCGGGGAAATAATGATTTCCTTCAATCACAACAGTATCATTGCTCTCGGCTATAATTTGACCGTTCCAAATTGCTTTTTTCATGATGTCATTTTAAGATGAGACGGATTCGAGGAACAGTTCCTACAAAACTTGGTCATTTTTTCTTTTTACCGACGGAGAATTTATAACCATTTTCATCACCCACAATGACAATATTTACGTATTTCGTTTTACTAGTTCCGTATTGAATCTCATCCATTTGTTCACTCGGTATTTCATCTTCCTTTTTGCCTCCAAACAGTTTGGAGCCAGCCGTCTTCGTTACCATTCTCCAAGGAATTCTCAAGTAATATTCCATCTTGCCATTGAGGTCTTGTTTTCCTGAGATTTCGAGATGCCCGAGAGATGAATTCACAGTCATTTTAGGTATGATAACAACGCCATTTTCTACATCAAGATGGTTGTTCAAAGTGTCAAAAAGTACTTTATTCAAATTCTTGTCCTGAAAATACTCAGACATATATTCGAGAAGCGAATAGTTTTCCAACCTGCCGTGAGTAACATCCAAGTCAATGTGGATTTCAGAATCGTCAAGCTTCGGGACGAAATCACTATGAACATGGATTTTACCAGTGATAGTACCAGAAAATGATCCATGTAGATTTTTAGAAACCAAATAATCCTGCCCGAAATTCTCAAATTTGAACATCAATTGATCGATGTCGACATTTTTAGCGTGTATTTCAGGACTGAAATAAATAAGATCTGGATTGGAACCGTTGAAATAGCCTTTAACGTCGAAATGTCCGCCTGCTAAATTGAGCGCAAGGTCATCGATGTAGAGATAATGTTCTGGAGTAGTGCGGAGTTTCCCCTTCAGCTTACTAATGTTATAACGATGGTATTTTAGTTGTCCAATATCCAGATCATAAGTCATGTTAGTGAATGGCAACTCATAAATATTAAACCCCGCGTCGTGATTCACTGATGTGTTTTTTCCAACTGTTTTTGGTGGAGGCGTATAATTCATCAATTGATCAAAGTCAAGTCGCTTGGACTTGATTGCAAAGTGATTGTCGCGCAAACGTGTTTTTTCATCATCCCCAAGATAATAATGAAGTGTTGTTTGAATGTCAGAACTACCCATTTTACCATGGAAATCTTCCACGATAAGGTGATCATTTTCATAATAAATTCTGCCTTTAAACTGCTCCAATCTCAACGGGTGAATTTTCATTTTGGCTTCCAGCTTGTCAATCATTAAATCAATAGATTTCAACTCATCGGCGTAATGCAAATAGGTAAATCCGTGTACATGAAGATTATCGAATTCTTCATGGCGGTAATCCTCAGGCACATAATTCTCGCCTTTATAAGTGAAGAAAGATTCCAACTGAAGTTGCTTTGAAGCGAGATCAAACTCTATTTTCGAATCGCCATCTGGATGGGCATCAAACCACTTTTCGTAATGCTCTAGTTTGCCAGTAAAATGAAAATCACTTTGATCGATCATTCCGGAGAAATCAGCCACCTTTAAGTCTTGTTCTTCTACAAAAATATCCGCATGGAAATCGTGTAACGTGTGCGGATAATGTTTCAGCTTCGCATAGAGATTTTCTATGAAAAATTCGCCTTTTGGTAAATATTTTGATTCAGTAAAACTGCGTGCTGAACTCTTAAAATCGAAGTTTAACGATAAGTCTGTGATTTGTTCATCGATGGCGCTGGAGTCGCTGCCTGTTAATTCATACAAATCCAGAAATTTACTTTCTATTTTCAATCGTGTGTCTACTGGAATGTCTGTATGATGGGCAATAGCAGGGAGGTCATCGATACTTCCTGTTAGTTTGAGGTCTGATTTACCAGCCTTCAAATTGAATTTTATTATCGCAGCTTCATGTCCCGATATTTCTGTAATTAGGTCGAGGTCATGGATAGGAACAGGGAGTTTGTCCGACGTTAGTTGGACATTTTCAAGGGCGATACTCATAGAATACTTCTGATTCAAATCGCTCAATGCTTCTTCTGGATTTTCTAAATCAATGACATCATGGTAGTTGATATCTAGTTTTGCAGTGCCTCCCAAGCCATCGATATGTTCCATTGAAAGAAATTTGGAGATAAAACTCAGGTTGAGATTGGCTTTTGCATCTAATAGGACCTCAGGAGCTTTGAAATTTTTCACGAAAACATTCCCACTAATCGTTCCTGGTCCAGGTTTAGCGTGAATTTTAGACAATTTGAATTGCATGGTTTCAATCGTGTGATCTGCACCATTTGTGAATGAACCCTCAAACGCAAGTCCTTTGAGAGTTCGGCCGTTCTTTTTATTCTTGAAATAACCATTTTTACAACCAAACTGGGCATTTATCTCAGGTTTAAATCCGTTGATGGAGCGTCCTTTAATTTTCGTCTTCAAGTAGATATTTCCTTTGTTTTCAAATGTTTGAAGTGTTTTCATTAACTCCTCGGGAGCAAGTGCGATAAAGAGATCGAAGTTATTTTTATTCACTTTGAAATCGAGATCAAGTAGAACATCTTTTAAGAAATCGATACTTCCTTTCATTGAAAATTCAGCGCCCTCAATTTTTACAGTAGTTGGCTGAATCGTCATGATATCCTTGACTTTCACGAAGTCGACATGTGTTGAAAGATCAACGTGTTTGTGCTTGAAGAATGTGGTGTCGCCATTGCTAATGATATTTAGAACAAACTTAGCATCAAGTGCAGCTAGAACGTGCTTTCCAGAGGTTTGAAACTTTGAGCTGGCTTGATCTACGAATGCTTCGACTTTTAATCCATTTGACTCATTTAGTTTCGTGAAATCGATATTTTCTAGTTCGACGCGTTTTAAATCTAGGTGAAACTCTTCTTCGGGACTTTCAATTTCTTTTGTTGGTGAGAGCGCTTTTACGATGTTGAATTCGCCATTTTCATGTTCAATCAAATCAATGTGACCACCTTTCAATTTGATCTTTTTTATTTTCATGTCTCCCGAAAGGACTGTCCAAAGGTTGAAACCAATGTAGGCATCTTTAACGTTTACGATTGGTTTGCCATTCTTTGTTTTTGATTCGTAGACTTTGAATCCTTCCAAATCAATGGATATGTGCGGGAAATTTTCAAAAAGTGAAATGTGTGAACCGCGAATTTCGGTGGCCCCATTAAAATCTTTATTAAGGTCTGTAATTAAATCTTGAACAATTGCATCTTGTTTGAAATAAACGATAGTAATAACCGTGGTTAATAAAATAATTGGGATTAGAATGACGGTTAAAACGAAGCGTTTCCAGAATTTTCGGCTTCTAAGCCAATTTTTAAATTTCCACTGCATAGAATAGGATCGATCTTTAAAGTTACGTTCAAATGATTGAAAAATCAACCTGAGATCATATAAAATCATAAAAATGATAGAAAAAAGTCGAGTAGGGGCAGCGGACTCAGGAAAGTTTGCGTTCTTTGTACTAGTTCTTTGGGGTCGTATTGGATTTGACAGCGATAGCGGTTTTTGGGTGCAAGCATGTCGAGCCATGTGGTGAGTCTCGTTAAACTCTGATCACAAACTATAATTGACAACACGTCATACAGACTTGCTGCCTAATTAGGTGAATCCTAATTAAGCTTAATCTAGTGGAATAATAGTACACAGACAAGTTCCTTCTCTTTCGGTTCCGCCTGTTAACTGAGAGGTCAAGAAGGACCATTAATTTCGGGATAGCAATTGTGATACTTCTAAGCAGTTGTGAGATTCAGAAGTTAAGCGCAATTCTTGGGTGTCTTTGTCCGAAATTGCGTCGAAAATCGAATCGAAGAATAAACATGTAGAAAGCTTAACGATTCGTCGTTTGGACGAGGGTTCGAAACCCTCCGACTCCACCATAAGCCTTGCAAATAACGCAAGGCTTATTTTTTACCTCCAACTTTTTTAATTAAAACACTGTATTCGTCTTAAATTGGAGTGAGTAAGAACCTCATGATCTACTTCAAACCAAGAGGAATCATGAAAATTAAAATCTGTAGTTTCTATTCTTTCTTTTGAAGTTGAATTATTTCCCTTAGCTTTAGTCAACTTCAAACTCGACAAACATGAAAATTATTGTTGGCTCTGTATTGATTCTCGTTTCCTTACTAATGCTTTCATGCAATAAACCCGTATACAAGCACAATCCGGATTTTGAAGGGACTTGGCAAACGATTCCTGTTTATGATAGCTTGTTGAATTATTTATCGACGAGTGAAATCGTGATCGATGGGGAAGAAGGCTTGTTTAGAAACTCCTGCAAAACATGTCCAGATGACTTGTGCGATTGTCTTAACGTACAAACGGGCAAGGCCGTGATGAATGATAAGAAAACACAAATGCGAATCGGAACGAATGGAACCGCATTAATTATCAATGAAGAACCAAATATCGACAGCAATGGCGAATGGACAATGGTCATTCAAGGGTTAAGATATTACAGACAGTGAGCTTTATACAGCCGCTTCTTGCATTGCCTTTTTCGATTTACGGTAAATGAACGAATTGTAAATACTTCGTTTAGCAAATCGAACTTGCTTGTCAGAATTGATTAACTTTTTAAATAAGGCAGGTGTCACACCAAAATACTCATAGACTGATCCATCAGTGAATGAAATCTCCAAAAGGAGTCCTTTGTGTTTGTAATTTTCAATACCACACTCATTAATCGTTTTCGTGTATTCTTCTAAGTTTGCAGCTTTAGTCTCAGGAGCGATACTTACAAGAAAATGATAACCGTCGACAACTTTTTGTCCCATAATCTCGGCTTCTAATTTTCGATCATCACCATCTTGGAACTTATCAGGGTGCCACTCTTTAACAAGCTCGCGGTAAGTCTTTTTCAGTGTTTTTAAATCAAGTTCTCCAGTCACCTGAAAAAGTTTTTTGTACTCGTTAATGCGTTTCATTCTTTAATGTTTAAGATCGAATACCAAAGCATCCTTTCGTTGGAGGCGCAAAAGTACCCTTTAAAAGTGAATCATTACCACATTGCTGCTTTCTTATTGTATTTTTTTTCTTTTTGAACGACCAACTTTCATTTTGAAAATTTCCCAATGAAAAAATAAAATTATACTACTGATAATCAATATATTGAAATGATGGTATGAACTTAGAGTTGTACTTCCAAAAAGAAATTATGATGGAAGACATTTCGGTATTTATTTTAGATGATGATTTATACTTTGGACGATGTATGCAGTGGAATCTTCAAAACGTTTGCCGAGAAGTGCGTTATTTTAAAACGAAACCAAATTTCTTGAAGGCAATCGACAGTAATCCAGAGGTAATCATATTAGATCATCACATCGATAGCGATATTGGCTTGCACGTTTTGGATGAAATTAACAGACGAGGATTAGAAACGTACGTGCTTTACGTCTCCTCACAAGACAATGTGCATGTCACACTTGAAGCGTATCAAAAAGGCGCGGTCGGCTATTTTGAAAAGAATAAGTCAACCTTTTCGCAAGTTGTAAAGGCGATTAATTGGATGGGTACAACAACCCACAACTTCAATTATCCTTTGGATAAGGAGCATTTCAAAAAAATAATTCTTGGGTTCTAAAAGAACGTTGAATGGCGTAACTTGAATTTTCATTCAATGCCCTAATTTCATTACGCCATGTCAACGTACAGGAAGTATAGAACTTTAAAGTTCTGCACATATAATCCCGAACGTTTAATTGGTTACAATTAACGGATGCAATTATTCATCATCGTCGGACCAGCCTTTTTTCTGACTTTTTCGAAACTCAAGTTCCCAATCATCATCGTCGTCGAATTCAATACGATTCTTTTTCCCACTTTTTTTATAAGCGGACATTTTGAATTCTCGGCTATCTGGCTTATCAGATAATTTTTTCTTCTTATCCTTTCCACGCTTCGGAGTTTTTTCCACAAACGAAGTAGAATCCGAATTTGAGTCGTCAGAAGATGCAACTGGGATTTTAAAGTCCGAATCTGGTCGTTTGCCAGTTCCGTCAGAAGCGGGCGTGCTTGGTCGTGCGTATGGCTTGTCCTGACTTGCTGGTCGAGGGCTTGAGCCGCGGCTATTGCTTCGATCTTCAGCGAGTTTTACAACCATGGATCTACCATTAACTGTATGTCCGTCCAGCGCACGTATAGCAACTTGTGTTTCCTCAGGGGACTTCATCTCTACGAAGGCGAAACCCCGAGGTTTTCCTGTGTCTCGGTCCTTTGCTATTTGACACTTTAAAACAGTGCCGTAACTTTCAAACAACTCTCTCAATGTCTCATCAGAAACACCGAAATCAAGCTTTGCAACAAAAATATTGGTCATTAGATTGACAGTGAAGTATTTATTTTAATCAACAATATAAATGAAAAAATTAACTCTTCAAATGTATGGACAAAAAAAGAACTGGAATGCATCCAGTTCTTTAATTTTTTATGTTTTTTATTTTACTTCTTCAACAGGTCTCTAATTTCAGCAAGTAAAACTTCTTCTTTGCTAGGAGCAGGAGGTGCTGCAGGAGCTTCTTCCTTCTTCTTTTTCATAGAGTTTATTGCTTTTACTACCATGAAAATGGCAAATGCAATGATAACGAAGTTTACGATTGCTTGAATAAACATTCCGTACGCGACTTGAACACCGTTGATTTCCATTGCCAATCCCGCAAACGATTCTCCTATGAAGGAGCCAATTATTGGCATTATTATGTGATCCACTAAGGATTTTATTATTGCACCAAAGGCAGCACCAATAACTAATGCTACTGCTAAATCAATTACATTTCCTCTGGAAATGAAGTCTTTAAATTCTTTAAGCATAATCTTTCATTTAATTTTATATCGAAATTTAAGGTAAAAATGATTCTTAAAAATTTTGCGGAAACATGGTTTTAAACAAACGAATGTTGATGACGAGCTACATTTTAAATGGTTGTCGATGCAAAAGAGAGCGACTTAATGTAACTTCATCAGCGTATTGAAGTTCTGAACCAACGGATACACCTCGGGACAATGTTGAAATGACTATCTCATATTCACGAATCTTCTTGTAGATGAAATAGTTCGTTGTATCACCCTCCATAGTCGGACTAAGTGCAAAAATAACTTCATTCACATCTCCCGTAGCAACACGAGAAATTAGACTGTCTAAATTCAAATCTGACGGACCAACGCCATCCATTGGGGAAATAATCCCTCCTAAAACGTGATAAGTTCCTTTGTAGGATTCCGTTGCCTCGATCGCGAGTATATCACGAATATCTTCGACAACACAAATGGTAGTCTGATCTCTTCGCTCATCATTGCATACACTGCATTTTTCGTGATCAGTTATATTTCCGCATGTTGAGCACTGATTAACGTTTGCTTTCATCTCAATAAAAGCATTCGAGAAATCGTTAATCTCGGCCTCCGATCTTTGCATAAGGTGAAGAACCAGTCTCAAAGCAGTTCTGCGTCCAATTCCGGGTAAAGATGCAATTTGATCTACAGCGTTCTCAATATGTTTGGATGGAATATTCACAGTACAAAAGTACCGAAAATGATCTGTGTCAAATTGATTAGAAGTATTACTTTTGCACAGCAGAGTAGTGGAAGAAATTATATCGTGAAGAATCAAATCAACATAAAGAATAAAAGAGCGCGTTTCGAATATCATTTGATTGATAAGTTCGTTGCTGGAATTCAGTTGACTGGTACGGAGATTAAAAGTATCCGCAATAGCAAAGCGAGTATCGTAGAAGCATACTGCGTATTTCAAGATGGAGAAGTTTTTATACGAAATATGCATATCGCAGCGTACGAAAACAGCTCGTTTTACAACCACAAACCTCGTGGAGATCGTAAATTACTCTTGAACAAAAAGGAAATCGCGAAAATTGAAAAATTTCTAAAAGACAAAGGGAACACGCTGGTTCCTTTGAAAATGTTTATTTCGGACAAAGGCTGGGCAAAACTTGAAATTGCCACGGCACAAGGGAAAAAACTTCACGATAAACGTCAAGATTTGAAAGAAAAGGCGGATAAACGAGATATCGATCGCGCGCTAAAAAGCAGAAGTTAACTACCGAATTCGATCTACACTTTTTACTAAATTATCATCCTTCCGCACAAGAATTACGCCCACGATCATACAAATCGCGGCAATTATTGGCAAGAATAAGCCCAGCTTATAATTAACATCAATCGTATCCGTTAAATTGGAAGATTGGCCGTAGTAGAAAGCTAAAGCTTCAGGCCCCTTGTGGGCTAAGGCAAACAACATTATTCCAACAAATACTATAATCAGGAAAGATGCAATGCCTAGTTTCGCTTGTAATCCACGTTTTTTAAACACCAATAACGTTGCGAGAATTAGTCCGGCAAGCAACAAGGTCCCAACAAGACCAATTAAAAAGACAATTGATATACTTTCTTCGCTAAGATCCTCAGACATTCTCTCGTTGATTTTTTCGATCTCTTTTATTTTTTGCTTCGACTTAGCATCTGTTTCATCAAATAGCGGCGAGATTCCCAATCCAGATACTTTCACATTAACTTCAGTTTTGTATTTGAAATTAGAGCTAGCGTAGGACTTTGGTGTATATGAGCAAACAGGTGTAAAAGCGAGTAGGAGCGTACAGATGAATGCCAAAGCAAAAAGTATTGTTTGAGGACGTTGTAACATGCGAATTCAGTTTTTGTGTTGGCGAATATACATATTATCACAAAAATCCGAACGTTAAAATATGTGCCCATCTATTGTTTGAGAACAAATAGAGCACCATGATTCCGTTGACACCGTAGAGACAGAAATAATACAATACTGTAAACGAAATTTTTTGTCGTTTGTACCACAATACAAAGGAGGGAAGCAGAAACAGTAAAATGAAGAGTGAGGAGAGTCTGAAAATATTAAAATTCAAATTGTAGCCTATCGTTTCCGTTTTATTCTGAGTTACAAGTCGCATAGGATTGTGCAGAATCCAGCTTTCTTCAACCCAAATTTCATGGTTGCCTCTGTACAATTTATAGCTGATTTCCTCTACCCAAAAGAAGCCCATTTTTTCAGTTTTTACCAGACTCACGGACTTTCCACCAATGCCATTAGCGGAATTGAGGTGGTAGCCTTCCACTTTATCTTGATTGTAGTGGTGTGGAAGCGCAAAATCCAATACCATCATCAAGGCCAATGCAAATCCAACGATGGATGAGATTCTCATGATTTTCCATCGAAAGCCTTTCGTAAGTCGGTAGAAATAGCGGTCATTATCGATTTTTTCACGAAGTTGTTGATCACGATACCTTTTTTGAGCTTCCGCCGCACGGCGGCGCATTTCCAGTTCAATATTTTCTTTGGAGTCTTGAGGTTTTACTTTACTTCGTCCACGATTCGAATGTTTAATAAATCCTTGGTTGGGTGCCGCTTTCTTTCCAGTTAAAATTTCATAAGCTTCTTTGATTTCGATAAACCGCTTTTGAGAACTAGCTGAAGGGTTTTTGTCTGGGTGATAGCGCATCACCAATTTCCGATACTGTTTTCGAACATCGTGAATCGGCGCATTATCGGGCAGCCCAAGAATCTTATAATACCTGCTCTTCATAAAAAGGAGCTTCCGCTATGGTTTTTAATCGATTCACTTTCTTACTTTCTGTATAAATGAAAGCATCGAAATAGTAAATGCTTTTCGGTATTTGATACTTGCTTAAGACCTTCTCGAAAAAGGATTTTCCAATATTTAATGGTTTGGCTTCGACACATAGGACGACTTTTTCACCGAACAATTCATCTTTTATCCCATAAATAAAGAAGGGGGCAGAGATTACATGTGAAAGATATTGTTCAATTTCTTCTGGATGCAACTTGATTCCACCACTATTGATTACGAGATCTCTTCTCCCAAGCCAGCGAAAGCGTCTCGAATCAATTAAAGCGACAGCATCGTTTGTTTGCAAATTATGAATACCGATATGCGGGGCATGGATAATGAGTACACCATCCTTAGATTCAAAATGCACGTTAGGAAGAGCTTCAAAACATTGATTTTCAGAAGAAATATGGCGCATTGCTATATGAGAAATTGTTTCAGACATTCCGAAAGTATGATAAGCATCGAAAGGTTGATTTTTTATTTCACGCTCTAAATCTGAAGAAATTGGACCGCCACCAATTATTATTTTTTGTCCACTCTGAAATTTTTCTGAGTTTTCCTGAATCGTTTGTTGTACTTGCATCGGCACCATGGCGATAAAATCCAATGGATCATCTATTGAAGCAAGTGGGGTTGAAGTTGGTTCCACAACATATAGATTTAGGTTACAAACCATGCTTCGTACAAGCATCATTTTGCCTGCAATCGTGTTTGGTGAGAGGCACAAAAGAGCATTTTGTCCAGTTTGAAGATCGAGATATTCACAAGTTGTCAACGCTGAGGCACGTGCATACTCTTTCTTTATTTTGATCGTTTTAGGACGACCTGTTGATCCAGATGTTTTGACTGAAAAGTAAGGGGAACTCGACTCCCAGTCCTCAACGAAGGTTTCTACGGAATGTATTAGTTCTTTATTTTTCGTCTTAAAGTTAATTTTCATCCTCTTTGGAATGGAATTTGATTTAAAGGTAACAACTTTGGATTATAAGAATTCCATTTTTTTAGTTCTTGTCGTTTTGTGAGTATATCATTAACTTAACGATCTGAAACTATATAAGCGATTAAAATAACAGACATGAAAAAAATATTTGCAGTATTAGGAGTGACAGCTTTGGGACTTTTTGTGATGAGTTCGACTTGCTCAACAGAAGCATCTGAATTGAGTACGGCGAAGGAGTCGAAGGTAAAAGCACCAGCAGGCCCAGGAATATCTTTTGAGGGAATGGACTTGGAAAAAGCGAAGAAAGAAGCAAAGAAAACGGGAAAGTTAATTTTCATCGATGCTTATACAGATTGGTGTGGGCCATGTAAGCGTATGGCTGCTACATCCTTTAAAGATCAAGCAGTGGGAGATTTGTTTAACGAAAAATTCATCAATATTAAAATCGAGATGGAAAAAGATGCTGACGGTCCTGAAGTTGCAAGACTTTACCGTGTGGTAGCTTATCCGACGTTACTAATTATCGATGGAAATGGTAAATTGGTGAAGCAAACGATGGGGATGAAAACCAGTGAACAACTCATCGCTTTTGGGAATTCTGCGCTTTAAAAAAGAAAGATAAAATCCACTATATTAAATCCTCGGCACTTGCTGGGGATTTTTTCGTTCCATGAATAGCATAAAAAAAAAGTCCTAGCATCAGCCAGGACTTTCATATTGTAAGGATAATGGTTCCTTATTTCTTTTTTGCGCTCCACTCTTCGATTGACTTCTCGTTCATCTTAACGTAGTTGTCATAGTTGGCAGCTTTGGCAGCTTCTAAAGACATTTTAGCAGTCTCGATAGCACCTTGGTAATCACCCAATTCAGCTTGGATAAGCGCTTTGCGACGAAGAATCCAGAAAGGCTTTTCTTCTTGCATGTCAAGCGATTTGTTGATCCACTCCAAAGCTTGCTTCATATCTTTTTTCTCTGCGAGATAATAATCTGCAGCTCGGTAATAATCGTTTGCAGAAGGTCCAGCCATTGTTTTTTCAATTGCCGCTGTTACCTGAGCATTTGTATTTACTGAGAAAGGAATACTTGCTTTCGTTTTGTCCCATGAGAACGTTAAGTTCGCGCCAGTTGTCGTTAAGTCTTCGAAACTAATTGTAAAAGATTCAGTTACATCATTCATGTTTTTAACAGAAGCTTTTGTTTTAACGGCCACGTTTTTATCGCCCCAATTTTCTGGCGTTCCCCAGTTCTCAGTATCCGTGTAGAAATAAATTTCCCAAGAATTCTTCATTGGTTTTGTGAAAATGGCGTAGGTACCAGGGAAAAGTGTGTCTGATCCAAACATCAACATATTGTCTGTTGTGATCATTGTGTTTTTGTTCGCTCCAGTTCTCCACATTTCATCCATTGGCACCAAATCACCAAAAATTGTTCGATCTTTTTTAGATGGGCGAGAGTATTCAATCTCAATTTCAGTTAATCCAACCATTTGTTCAACAGAAGCTGCTGGACTTGGCTGAGGCGTTACAATCTGTGCTCCAGCTACAAAAGATGCTGAACAAGTCAGTGCAATAAGTATGTTTTTCATCATTCTATTTTTTATTTGATTGCCATAAAATTAAGCAATCATGATTGATTCTTCGGAAACATTTTGAAAAATCTTTACCATGGAAACTATTTATTAATTTTACGGGTAATTGAAAATGATACCATGCAAAACAGAATTCTCTTCTTACTTCTATTTTTATCGTTCAATCTTTTTGCGAATAAAGGGCCAGGCGAAATTTATGTGAACCTTCAAAAATTGTACTCGCACAAACGTGTACTTTACGTTGCGGCGCATCCAGATGATGAAAACACTCGTGCACTTGCCTGGTTTTCTTTGGGAGAAAAAGCAGAGACTGCCTATTTTTCATTAACGCGAGGTGATGGCGGTCAAAATTTGATTGGTGATGAATTGGGTGAAAAACTCGGTGTTTTGAGAACTCAAGAATTACTGGCCGCTCGATCTTATGATGGTGCAAAGCAATTCTTTTCGCGTGCTGTTGATTTTGGTTATTCGAAATCCGCCGACGAATCCTTAGATAAATGGGGTGAGGAAGCCTTGCTAGAGGATTTGGTGTTGATGATTCGAAAGTTTCAGCCTGACGTTATCGTAACGCGCTTCCCACCAGATGAGAGAGCAGGGCATGGACATCACACTGCTTCAGCGCTCCTCGCGATTGAAGCATTTTCGAAAGCTGCAGATCCTAATTATCTTCCAGAACAAGCGAAAGAACTTGGATCCTGGGAAACGACTTCAATCTACTGGAATACTTCTTATTGGTGGGACGACAACATTAAAGACCTTGCCGATGGTGATCCAAACTACTTAATTACAGATATTGGTGGTTACAGTCCTTTGTTGGGGATGTCATTTAACGAAATTGGAACAGTTGCTCGAAGTCAACACAAATGTCAGGGTTTCGGTGCAGTCGTTGAACGTGGATCACGTGTTGAATATTTCAAGCATTTAGAAGGCAAAAAATTAACGAGTTCCTTCTTTGAAAACAATACGAAAAGCTGGTCTCAGTTGGTTAGTCCGAAACTGGAGAAAAACTTTAAATATTTACTCGACAATTTCGATTTCAATACTACAGAAAACAATGTTCCAATTTTGATTAAAATTTTGAATGATCTCAAAACGTTGGAGCCGACTTTTGTCAATCAAGAGAAAGTGAACCGTTGCGTACAGTTGATTCAAGATTGTATGGGGTTACGCGTAGAATTGAGTGCAGAAGATTATTCCTTCGTTGCTGGAAGTCCAGTTAATTTAAAATTATCGGTATTAAATCGCTCGACATTAGATGTTTTAGTCGGAGCGATTGAACTTCCAGACGGGTCGTTTCTTGAGTTTGATACTAGTTTAATTGATAATGAATGGTATGAGAATGAGTTCCGTTTTAAAAATGACTTGCCCATTTCAACGCCGTATTGGTTACGAAGTCCTTTTGGAGATGTTTTCCAAATCAAGGAGCAAAGCAATCGTTTAAAAGCTGAAAACGATGCAACAATTAGGCTAGAATTGCAAGTTGTAATTGATGGAAAAGAGGTGCGGATTCCAGTCGCCGCTACATACAAATGGCGAGATCCAGCCTACGGGGAGCGCGAAAGGGAAATAATAGCAGTACCGCGTTTCTCTGCAAACTTCGAACAGGATATCGTGCTTCTTAAATCTGGTTCTGAAAAGATTTTGCGGATCAGAGTTCACAGTTTTCAAGACAGTTTGGTGGATACCTTGAAATGGGAGTCGAATGAAGAGTGGTATTTTAAGCAAAAGGAAATTCCAATTTACATTGAAAAAAAACACGGAGAGCTTTGGTTTGACCTTGTCGTTTCTTCATCCGATGAAAATGAAGGCAATGGTGCGATTCGTCTGTTGGATTCGAAAGGAAATCAGCTGTATCAATATCAAGAAATCGTTTACGATCATATTCCAAATCAAGTTATTTTCTCAGAAAGTAGTATTTCCTGTAAATTGTTAAATGCCGAGATCGTAAAAGGAAAAATTGCCTATATCACGGGAGTAAAAGATGCTGTTCCTGTGGGGATTCAAGAGTTAGGCTTCGATTTGGACGTGTTTGAAGTTGCGGATCTTTCCAATCTTGACCTTTCTGGTTATCAATCGATCGTATTGGGAATCCGCGTTTACAATGTGTACCCGGAACTCGCTAATTACAATGCCAAGTTGTATGAATACGTAGAGAATGGTGGGAATTTGATCATGCAATACAATACAGCTTCAAGATCCATATCGGATCAGGAGTTTGGACCTAAGCCATTTCAGCTTTCACGCAATCGTGTCACACAAGAAGAAGCGGAAGCCAAAATCTTAGTACCAGATCACCCTGTTTTTAATTCTCCAAATAAAATCACTCCAGAAGATTTTGATGGCTGGGTTCAGGAACGTGGTTTGTATTTTGCAGGGGAATGGGATTCGAGTTACACACCGCTGATTTCGTGGTCAGATGACGGTGAAGAACCTGTGGAAGGTGGACTTATTGTGCTCAAGCATGGTGAAGGACAGTTTATTTACACTGGAATTTCGTTTTTCCGTGAATTACCAAAAGGAGTCGTAGGTGCATATCGCTTGTTTGCAAATCTTTTAAGTTATTAGTGATGGGGAAAGGATCGATGAAAGAGTATAACGACCCAAATGACACCACCAACTGGAAAGCTTGGTATGTTGCTTTAGCTCTTGTGTTGGCAGCTCAAATTGTAGTATTTTTAATTTTAACTAAGTCCTACGAATAATGGGTTGGCTAGATTGGGTAGTATTGTTGGTGACGCTTTTTGCAATTGTAGCGTATGGAACTTGGAAAACGCGCAAAAACAACAATCTCGAAGGGTATCTGAAAGGTAATAATTCGGAAAACTGGGCAACAATTGGCTTGTCAATTATGGCGACCCAAGCCAGCGCGATCACTTTTCTTTCAACGCCAGGACAGGCGTATGAAGGCGGAATGAGCTTTGTCCAATTCTATTTTGGATTGCCTATTGCCATGATTCTAATATCCGTCTTTTTTCTCCCGATTTACTACAAACTTAAAGTCTATACAGCATACGAATACCTTGAAGGGCGATTTGATGTCCGCGTTCGGTCCTATACTGCGTTGCTATTTCTAATTTCGCGTGGATTGGCTGCGGGAATTACGATTTATGCTCCTTCCATTATTTTATCGACTTTGTTGGGTTGGAACTTGCAATTAACTTGCCTGATGATTGGCGTTCTTGTGATTGTTTATACGGTTTCTGGAGGAAGTAGAGCAGTTTCACTGACTCAGAAATGGCAAATGGCGATCATTATGGGTGGGATGTTTCTCGCATTCTATTACGTGATTCAAAGTATTCCAGATTCGGTGAATTTTTCCGAAGGCGTTGATATTGCTGGAAGTTTAGGGAAGATGAATATTATCGACTTAGATACCGACCTCTCGAACCGCTACACGTTATTATCAGGGCTGACGGGGGGACTCTTCCTGTTCATGTCCTATTTCGGAACGGATCAGTCTCAGGTACAGCGATATCTGGGGGGTAAATCATTACGTGAATCTCGACTTGGACTGATGTTCAACGGTTTGGTTAAGATTCCAATGCAATTTTTCATTTTGTTTATCGGAGTGATGGTTTTTGTCTCGTTTCAATTCAATAAGCCTCCAATAGTGTTTAACAAGCATACAGTGAAGATGTCTGCTCAGGAAAAGCAAGAATTGAAAGGAATCGAGAATGCCTATGATGCAAACTTCGAAGAGAAGAAGTCAGAAATCATGAACCTACCTGACAATGCACAAAAGTCTGATTACAAAAAAATTCAATTGCTACAGGAGAGACAAGACGAAATCAGAGCGGATTATAAAGCCAAACTTTATCAAATCGACCCTAATTATGAATCGAAAGATAGCGATTATATTTTCTTAACGTTTGTCCTAGACTTTCTTCCTACTGGATTGATTGGATTGCTTCTGGCTGTGATATTTTCAGCTGCCATGTCTTCTACGGCAGGAGAACTAAATGCGCTGGCATCAACAACAACGATGGATTTTTATAAGAAATTTATTTCCACGAGTGATGACGAACGCAAGGATCTGAGAGCAGGGAAGTGGTTAACTGTCATGTGGGGAGTTTTTGCCATTGGGATTGCCCTTGTAGCTGGGCTTTTCGAGAATTTAATTCAGTTGGTGAATTTACTTGGATCTCTGTTTTATGGAACCATTTTGGGGATCTTTTTAGTGGCATTTTTCTTCAAGAAAATTAAGGCAAATGCTGCATTTATTGCAGGTTTAATTGCCCAGGCCACAGTCCTAATAATTCACTACATCAACGTGACGAGCAACGAGGGGAAACTGGGTTATCTCATGTACAACGTGATTGGAAGTGCCGTGGTTATTCTGATTGCTTTCATTATTCAATATACCACCGATCCACCTAAAAGTGAAAAGGAAATAGAAATATTGGATAAACTATGATTATTCTGGATGATCAATCAGGCAAAATAGAATTATTGAAAAACTTTGATCCTACCGATTCATGGAAGGATTTTTTGACAGGCGCCCATTTAGATCAAAAGCCGATTCGAATTTTCGGTAAAGAGATTCTACAACCAAGGCTCACGGGTTTTTTCGGTGAACAGGGTGTTGCATACCAATACAGCAATCAAACGATGGTGGCTGAACCTTGGGTCGGCTGGTTGAAGAACATAAGTGAAAAATGCTCAAAGCTCTCGGGGACAGAATTCAACTCTGTTTTAGTCAATTATTATCGTGACGGACAAGACAGTATGGGGCTTCACGCAGACGACGAAAAAGAGTTAGGGACGAATCCTTCCATTGCTAGTTTAAGCTATGGTGCTACTAGAAAAATTGTATTCAAACACAATAAGAATGGCACAAAGCTTGAAATTATCTTGGAGCATGGTGATTTACTGTTAATGCAAGGGACTTTGCAGCATCATTGGAAACATCAGCTGCCAAAAACAAAAAGAACGCAGGAAGGTAGATTGAACCTGACGTTTCGTAAAATTCTGATGGTTTAATACTCTTTTCACGATAATTCTCATCTAAAACTCGGACATTTTGTTATATTATATAGTGTCTAAAGCAGGCTCCTCTTGCTAATTGAAGCTTAGTCTGAAGTTTTTGATCCATTCAAAAAGTCAGTAACTATAGATTAAATTGAAGCGAGAAGGGAAGAGTAATAACAAAAATCAAATAAAAAGTATGGGTGAAGTTTTCAATGACTTAATTAGTAAAATTGAAGGATGGTTCAAGGGATTTGTATTAATGTTGCCGAATTTGGTGATTGCCATATTGGTGTTTCTGGGGTTCTTTTTCCTCGCCAAATATCTCAAGAAAACAATCGTTAAAATCATTTCTAATTTTTCTGATAACAGAGCCATGATTCGATTGGTAGCAAACCTTCTTACAGTCACGATAGTCATATTAGGTTTATTTATTGCGCTTGGAATTCTTGACTTAAATAAAACGGTTACTTCATTATTGGCCGGTGCCGGAGTCGTAGGTTTGGCGATTGGTCTAGCATTTCAGGATCCAATTCTCATCGGAATCTCTGGTGTGTTGCTATCAGTGCAGCAGGTTTCCTTTAAATTGGGCGATTTGGTGAAAACGAACGACTATTACGGTCATGTGAAGCAAATCACATTGAGAACAACAATAATTAAAACACTTACGGGTGAGGATGTTATTGTTCCAAATAAAATGGTGGTTCAAAATCCTATAGTTAATTACAATTACTCAGCAGATCGAAGAGTCGATATCGCATGTGGTGTCGCTTATAACTCAAACTTGGAGGAAGTAGAAAAAATTGCCACTGAAGCAATCGAGAAAAATATTGAGAAAAATCAAGGAACGAAAGTCGAGTTTATGTATACTAGATTTGGGGCTAGTTCAATCGATTTTACCTTAAGGTACTGGATAGAGGAAACAGGGGAGAAGAACTTTCTGGTATCTCGAGGAAATGCAATTAAAGCGATAAAAAAAGCATTTGATGCGAATGGAATCAATATTCCTTTTCCTATCAGAACTTTGGAATTCAGTCAACAAAAAGTAGTTGATGGTATTTCTGGTGGACCGAAGGCGTCCTAAGGAATAATGACATTGAAAGTGCGGTGATGGAGATTGAGGTGTTTTTGTATTTGGCTTTAGAGATATAAATTGCTTAAAATACTGATTTACATAGCGTTATGAAGAACGTTTCGACATTTCTAGAAATGTAAAAATGTAGAAAAGTCGGTTTCAAACAAAATTATATTGTAAGAGGGCTAGGCTTTTTTCAATAGTTTAATTTTCAGTTCTTTAAGATGAACGTTTCGACATTTCTAGAAATGTAAAATTGTAGAAATCTCAACTTCAAACTC